>Ga0209710_1001062_pt1 | contig 22191 bp, 16 predicted proteins | sample ArcticOcean_MG_C_5_FD_187436 | JGI IMG/M metagenome (GOLD analysis project Ga0209710, IMG submission 187436) | Marine microbial communities from western Arctic Ocean - ArcticOcean_MG_CB4_138 (SPAdes) (version 2) | ecosystem: Environmental > Aquatic > Marine > Oceanic | place: Arctic Ocean...
TGGTAATTTAACTCTAAGTGGAGATAACACTTACACAGGTGCAACAACAGTTAATGCTGGTACTTTAATAATTTCACATGCAGACAGTTTAGGTGGAACGAGTGGAGCAACAACAGTTGCTAGTGGTAGTGCACTAAGTATCTCAGGTGGGCTTACAATAGCTGAACCAATTACAATTTCAGGAACAGGTGTTTCATCTGGTGGTGCAATTGTATTTACTGGTGGAGATAATACTTATTCAGGTGCAATAACTTTAGGAGCAACTTCTACAATTGTAAGTACTGGTGGAGCACAAACAATTTCAGGAACAGTTAATGCTGGTAATGGTTTAACAATTACATCTAATAGTAACTTAACTATCTCTGGTGTAGTTGGAGGAAGTACAGCTTTAAGTGCTTATGCAGTAACAACTACGGGATCCGGAACTCAAACATTTAGTGCAAACGTTACAACAACTGGTAATCAAACTTATACTGCAGCAGGTGGAATTACCTCAAGTGGAGCAAGAACATTTACAAGTAACTCTGGAACAGTTAATTTTGCTTCAGCTTTAGCGGGTAATAACAATAATTTAACAGTGTCAGGTGCTGCAGATATTGATGGTGCAGTAACAAATATTGCAGTTCTAAGCATAACAGGTGCATCAAATATTAGTGCTAATATTACATCAAGTGGCACTCAAACTTATGGTGGTGCTGTAACTTTAAGTGCTAACACAACTCTAACAACTAGCAGTGATATTGTTACATTTTCAGATACAGTTAACAGTGCTGATAGTACAAATAGAAACTTAACAGTTACAACAGGTGGTGACACTGTACACATTAATTTCGATGGTATCGTCGGTGGAAGTCAAGGCCTTGGTGCAATACAAATTTTAGGTGTACTTGATTTAAATGCAGCAATTGCTGATGCAAACTCTTTAACAGTTAGTGGTGCTTCACTTCTTGATGCTGATGTTACAACATCGGGTAATCAAACATACTCAGCTGCAATAACTTTAGGAACGGCTGCTAGAACTTTAGAAGGTTCAACAATTCAAACCATAACTATTGATGGTAGTCAAAATTTAACTATTACTGGTAACCTAGACTCTAATGGTAACATAGGTTCTAATACTCCAATTGGTGTTTTCGAAGTTAGTGGAACCTCAAATTTTGCTGCTAATGTATTAACAAATGGAACACAAACATATTCAGGTGCAGTAACTTTAGGTGCAAATATAGTTTTTACATCATCTAATGATAACTTCACATTCTCAAGTACAGTTGATAGTGATAGCTCAACTCGTAACTTAACTTTAAATGCTGGATCAGGAACAATTGGTATTTCTAATGCAGTAGGGGGTAGTGAAGCAATAGGTACTTTAACTATAACACAATCAGGTGGCGTTACTTTTTCTGGAAATATTAATGCAGCAATAGTTACTTTAACAGATACATCTAACAGTGTAACTTTTTCAGGTAATACAGTTCTTACAACTCTAAATACAGCATCACAAGATTACAATGTAATCTTCACAGGCTCTACAAACACAATTACTAATGCAGTTACATTCTCTAACACAGGATATGTAAGCTTTGGTAATGCAAGTGGTGATAGCTCAACATTTAATGGTGGGCTTACAACTACAGCACCAAGCCAAGTTAATGTTGGTGGAACTTTACAAACATCAAACGATGCTATGTCGTTAGGTGATGCAAATACTGCAATTGTGCTTGTTGCTAATTCAGTTTTAAATACTGGAAGTGCTGCGCTAACAGTTAACTCAACAGTTAATGGTGGGTACACTTTAACTTTAAATTCTACTGATGCTACAACATTTGCTGGAATTATTGGTGGATCAACAGCTCTAACAGGAATTACAACAAATGCTGATGGGACAGTAGTCTTTAATACAACAGCTATTACAACTAATGGAGTTCAAACTTATAATGAAGCTGCAACATTAGGTGGCAACATTACATTTACAACAACAGGAAATCATATTGTTTTTGCAAGTACACTTAACAGTGATGACACGACTAGAACTTTAGATATCGTTGCTGGAGCAGGTAACACAACATTTACAGGTGCAGTTGGTGGATCAGAACCTTTAGGAAATACTACAATTGGAACCGCAGTTTTAACTGCTGCAGCAATTGAAGCTCAAGGAACATTAGCAATTACTAACAGTGGAACTAGTGAAATTGATGGTGTGATTAGTGATGGTGCATCCGCATTAGCTCTTACAAAAGCTGGAGCTGGTTCGCTTACTTTATCGGGCACAAACACATATACTGGTACTTCAACAATCTCAGCAGGTTCAATTATAATTGGAGCTGATGCTGGATTAGGTGCTGCACCAGGAAGTGCATCCGCTGGCCATTTTGTATTTGCATCAGGTGGATCAGGAACTCTGAATAATACAGCTTCATTTACATTACATGCTAATAGAGGAATTGCTTTAACTGGTAATGGAATTATTAATGCAAATGCTTCTAGAACATTAACTTATGCTGGAATAATTGCAGGATCAGGAACCTTGACTAAGGCGGGTGCTGGTACATTAACTTTATCAGGAACTAATACTAATTCAGGTAGCAACATAATCTCAGCAGGAACATTAAGTGTTGCTGGTGATAGAACTTTTGGAGCAGTTCCAGGATCAACTGATGCAGATAATATTGTATTTAGTAGTGGTGGATCAGGAACATTAAATGCTTCTGGTAACTTTACATTAAATACAAAAAGAGGAATTACATTAACAGGAAATGGAACTATAGATGTAAATAATTCAAGAACCTTGACTTATGGTGGTATTATTACTGGAAGTGGTAGATTAACCAAAACATCAGCAGGAACATTATCTTTAGGAGGAGTAAACACTTACACGGGCGGAACTACAATAACTTTAGGAACAATTATTCTTGACGGAGCAAACAGATTATATTCAACAGGTGAAATTGTTTTTGCAAATGCAGCTGCAATATTAAATTTAGATGGAAATCATAATACTATTGGAAGAATTACAGGAGGTGGAAATAGTGCTCAAATACAATTAGGTGGAGGAAACCTTACAATAAACTTACCTCCTTCAATAAATGGAAGTTTCGCTGGAAAAATTACTGGTACTGGATCGTTTATAAAAACTGGAACAGGTCATCAATATTTATCTAATTCAACACATGATTATTCAGGAACAACAACCATTAACGCGGGGGCGATTAAAATTTTAAGTTCAAGCGTTTTACCAGATGGAACGGTAGTAACACTATTACAAAATGGTTCTTTAAATCTTTGGGGAGATTATACTCAAACGTTGGCAGGTTTAATTAGTAGCGCTTCTACAACTCGTGTACATATGAAGACAGCGGCTTCAAATTTAATCATTAATACTTCAGGTAACATTACATTTGCTGGAGTAATAAAAGGTTCTGGTTATATAACTAAAGCAGGAGCAGGTAGTTTAACTTTATCAGGTGCTAACACTTACTATGGTGGTACTTTAATTAATGCTGGATCATTAATATTAGGTGCGGCAAATGTCTTATCTGATAATACTTGGGTGCAATTAGCAAACACAGATGGAGCAATATTAAATTTAAATGATAATAATGACACAATAAGTACAATACTTGGAGGTGGAACAACTGGTGGAAATGTAGTGTTAGGTAGTGGAAACTTAACAACAAATTCTAAATATAGACATGGTAGCGGTGTAGGTGGCTCACAAAATACGACATATGCAGGAGTTATAAGTGGAACAGGTAATTTTATAAAAACTGGAAATGGTCACTTAACTTTAACTGGAAACAACACTTATACAGGAACTACTTCAGTTTCAGCAGGAGCATTAAAAATAAGTGGTAGCGGTAATATAAGTAATAATAGTGCAGTGACCGTTGCAAGTGGAGCTAATTTAATACTTAGTAAATCTGTTACTGTTGGATCGATTGCTGGAGCAGGAAAAATTGAGTTAAATGGGAACAATACAACAACATTAACTGCTGGCGATGACGACACTAATACAACATTTTCAGGTGTCTTATCTGGAGGAGGTGTATTTGTTAAAAATGGTTCTGGAACACTTACATTAAGTGGAACAAATACTCATCATGGAAAATTATCAATCAATGAAGGTGGTATTACATTGGGTGCATCAAATGTTATCAGTAATTATAGTTGGGTTTCACTTGCAAATACAAGTGGTGTTAATTTAAACTTAAATAATAATAGTGACACTATAGGGACATTAGTAGGTGGCGGAACAACAGGTGGGAATATTATTTTAGGAAGTGGGAATTTAACAATAAATCAAATTTATAGATATGGTGCAAGCATAGGAGATCAAAACACAACATATGCAGGGGTTATTAGTGGATCTGGATCTGTTACAAAAACAGGATATGGTCATTTAACATTAACAGGTGCTAATACTTATACTGGTGGTTCAACAATTAATAAGGGAGCATTAAAGGTTAATGTAAATAATGCTTTAGCAGCAAATAGGGCTATCACAATATCAGCTACAGGATATCTTTATATTGATAAAAATAAAACTATAACAACTAGTGCCTTAGCTGTTACGGCAAATGCTACATTATGGATTCATGCTGGAGCAACAGTAAACGTTGATCAATCTACAGATACTGCAATGGCTGGTACAATGTTTGGATATGGTGCAGGTAGCAATAAAGGAAAATTAAGAAAAACTGGAGATGGCACATTTAATATTACTGGTACCAACAATATAACAGTAGAAAGTTATTAGTTTAACTAACTAAAATGAGTTTACCAAATATTCTAAAGCCAAAAAAAAATTACCTTTTATCAAGAATGGGTAAAGACAATGATGGAGGATATCTAGTTGGAAAAAAAAACACAAATGATAATATAAATTTAATTAGTCTAGGAATATCTAATGATTGGAGTTTTGAAGATCATTTCTCAAAACTATATCCAAATACAAAGATTTTTGCATTTGATGACTCATTAAGTTTTATATGGCTTTTAAAAAAATGTTTAAAAAATATTATAAGTTTTATTTGTTTTTCATGTACATTAAAAATTTTAAAAGATGATTTTTATGCATTATCTTTTTACTATTTAGTTAAAAAAAAATTAATTTAAAATTAAAAAGAATTTCTTATAATGACATATTAAAAATATCAAAAAACAAAAAAAATATACAATTTAAAATTGATATTGAAGGTTCAGAATATCGCATATTAGAAGATTTAATTAAAATAAGAAATAAAATTTCAGGGATAGTTATTGAATTTCATGACATTGATATTCATGTTGAAAAAATTAAAAACTTTATAAGAAAAATAAATCTAACATTGGTTCATATTCATCCTAACAATTACTCAGAAGTTGATAATTATGGAAATCCGACATCTATAGAGTTAACATTTGAAAAAAATCCTGTAATCAAAAATCAAGATAAAATAAAGTTACCAAATCCATTAGACCAAAAATGCAACCCAAAAAAGAAAGAATATATTTTAAGATTTCGATAGTTTTTTAATAAGGCTATTTTATTTTTTTAAACACCATACAAAAATTATTCATTTGAAGATGTAGTGGTAGAAAAAATAATCCAACTTTATAAATAAATTTTTTTACCAAACTCTTTGGAAGAGTTACGTAAAAAGAAGTATATTCTAAGCTATAGTTGTATTTTTTTGCATATTTTTTTAATAATGATGACGCAGTCTTATATTGAATAAGCCATTGGTGTTTATGGCCTGGCTTATAGTTAATAGTTTCTAGTCCATGACTCATAATCCCCCACCAAAAAGAAATCTCAATCTGCTTATTATATAGTCTTCATTTGGTAAGCCAACCAAAACATAATTATTGGATTTATTTAGTGCTACTGAGAAAAGTTTAAGAAATGTATCTGTGTGTTCTAAAACATCCATTAATGCAACACAGTTGTATTTCTTTTTATGATTATTTAGGTGGTTTTCAGTGTCCTTGGCATTTTTAAAATATCTTATCTTTTTATTTTTCTTTTTTTTATAAATACCAACATTAGCATCGACGCCAAAGTAATTGATCTCTTTACTCATTAGCTTTAACAACATTCCATTACCACACCCTATATCTAAAAAACTTTTTATATTATTTTTTTTTGTAAAAAAAATTTAACAAAGGCGTAACCACAATTTGAAGGACCTTTTGAATAAACTGTATTTTTAATTAAGTATGTATTATTTAAATCAACCATAACATTATTTTTTTATTAGGTAGAAAGATAAACTTATATCAATTTTAATTATAATAAAGAAACTTAATTAAACGCTCATAATAAGATAAAATTTACTAAATATTAAAAACTCGGTAGAGTATTTTAGAATTTAAATGATATAATAAAAAAAATGAAAATTAGTTTATTTAATAAATTTATAAGAGTACTATGGGTATTAGTATATCACTTACTTTTTAAATTTTCTCCCTTCTTTTTTCATTCTTACCGTTGTTTTATTCTTAAAATTTTTGGTGCTAAAATTGATAGTCGTGTAAAAATTTATCCAAGCGTTAAAATATATTTACCCTCAAACCTAGTGATAAAAAGTGGCACGTGTATTGGCCCAGGAGTAAATATTTATAATCAAGGCCCTATATTATTTGGAAGAAATATATCCGTAAGTCAATTTGTTCATTTATGTGCCAGCACTCATAAATATAACTCTAGACCACCAGAACTCCCGTTAGTTATTTCTAAAATTATTGTTAAAGATGATTGCTGGATATGTGCTGATGCCTTTATAGGACCTGGGGTAACACTTAATGTTGCGAGTATAGTTGGTGCTAGATCTGTTTTGTTTAAAAATACAGTACAAAGAGGAATTTATGCAGGAAACCCTGCAAAACTTATTAAAAAAAGAAAAATAAACTATAACAAATTATAAATTAGTATAATGAAAATACAATTTTTAATTAATAAAATAAAAAATTATCAAAACAGAAATAATCTCTTTTATATTTTAGGAAGATTCAAACTAATTAGATTATTGACTAAAAAATTTCGAACTTTAATTAATAATAAAAAAGATATAATTCACTCAAATAATAACCATATAAAAAATGAAGTTGAGTTAAATCATGTTTTAGAAAAACTTAATAAGGAAGGGTATTACGAAGGCTTACAATTAAATAAAAACACATTAGATAAATTACTATCATTATCAAATAGCTCAAGTTTTATAGATAATAATAATAGAAAATTTAATAATTTTAAAAGTATAGACGAATACAACAGTAATAATACCAAACCTTGCTGTTTATTAAAACTCACAAATATTGAATTAGACAACTTAATACATGATATTTCACGAGACAAATACTTGCTTAATTTAGTTAATAATTATTTGGGCGGTGTAAACAAAATTGAAAGTAAAGTACAATGGAGTACAGTTTGTAATACCACTGAAGATTGGCGTGAAAAAAATGGTCAAACAATAACATATCATTATGATGTTCATGATTTAAATTTTGTTTACATCTTTTTTTATTTAACAGACTGCAATTTAAAGTCTGGGGCACATCAAATTATCAAGGGATCACACATAAAGAAAAATTTTTTTAAACATTTAGTTGGATCCGTTAAACAAACAGAGAAAGATTTAAAGCAATATTTTATTGAAGATAAATTTATAACAATTGAAGGTCAAAAGGGGTCAGGATTTATTGAGGACACTTCTTGCTTTCATAGAGCTTTACCACCAGTAGATAAACCAAGGCTAACTTTGCAAATCAGGTATAGCTAATTTGATAAATAAAAAACAAATCATAGTAGGAACTTCTGGATGGGGCTCCAAAATTAGTTATAATAAATCATTAGAATTAGGTAATAAACTAACTTCATATGGAATAAATCAATTTGATACAGCCCCAACATATGGCGCTGGATGTGCTCATCATATTTTAAATACCTTATCGAAAGAGAATAGAATATCAGTTAACACAAAATATGGTGAAATAACAAAACTAAGCTTAAAAGAAATTATTAAACGAATTTATCGATTTCATAATATTAATATTTTTAAAAAATCCTTTGATTTTGTAAAAGTTGATAAAAAGGAAAGATTTGATAAAAAATTTTGGAATATTAATAATATTGAGCAATACTTAATTAAATTTAAGCAAGACCTAAATAATTGTGAAATTAAAATTTTTTATTTGCACAGTCCACCTTATGATATTTTAAATAAAGAATATTTAAATAACCTCATAAAACTGATGAATAAATATAATATTTCTCTTGGTGTGTCTTGGCCTGATTATAGAGATTTAGAATTATTATCGAATAATTTTCCCAACATTGCAGTTCAGATATCATTAAATACTTTTAATAATTTAAGTATAGATATTTATAGTAATATAAAAACATTACATATTAATAGTATTTTTAAAAATAATTCTAAAAATAAAGAAGTCCACCAAAATAGATTTACCACAAAAATCAATAATTTTTTAAAATCAAATGAAAAATATAGTTTAGTACTTGGAATAAATTCAGATAATTCAATTAAAAATCTTAAACATTTATTGGTTAATGCATAACTATCTAAATAAAATAATTACTGAAATAATTTATTTTAAATATTTATATGAACATAAAAAATTTTTTTAAAAATAATATTTTTATAAAAGATATAAAAAGAATTAAAAAAAACTTATACAGTTTTATAAGTGATTTTTTTTCCAGAACAATAGTTCAGGTTTTCTATTACCCTTTAATGTTGTTAAGCTGGGGAATTGAAACGACTGGTACATGGCTTTTTCTATCCTCCATTCCTGTATTAATGAATGTATTAAGCATCAGTCCATCTTTATATGTAAGGCAAAAAATTATAATAACGAATAAAGATGAACATGACCCAATATACAGTAATTCTTTATTTTTATTATTTGTTAATAATATAATTTTTTTATTCATTTTTTATTTATTTAGTTATTTTTTTTTAGAAAATTTTGAAATTATAAAATCATACTCTCAGTTTGATAAGTCATTTATGTTGTTAATTTTGATAATTGGATTAGCTACTGTTATTGAAAGTATAGCAAATTTTTTTTATATGCTTATCGATGTAAAAGGAAAGATATATTACAAAAATTATATAGAAAATATAATTTTTATTATCCGAAGCATTGCAATTGTTATTTCAGGTTTTTATTTAACAAACATAATTTATATTAGTTTAATATTTATTACGATTTCTTTAATTAAAATAATCATAGTTTTTTATGTTAAAAATAGAATTTCAAATATTAAGTTTAATAGCAAATATATAAAACTTAATAGGATGAAAGATATATTTAATGAGTCTTTTCGATATCATCTTTTAAATTTTAAAGGTTTTATTGATAATAGTGGTTTAAATTTTATTGTAGGACTATTTTTTAACGCAGAAATTTTAATTGTAACTAGCACTTTAAGCTTAGCTTTTAAATTATTTTACTCTAGGTTTGTAAGAATTATTGAAGAAATATTATTATATGAATACGCCAATAACCTGTTTCACAAAAATAAGAAAAAAATAATTTTGCTTGTTAAAAGTCATAATTATTTTATTTTATTTTTTTCTACGTTTTTTATTATACTTGTTTATTTTTTAGGAGAAAAAATCTATAATTTATGGACTTTAAATAAATTTGTTTATTATAATAATTTAATTTTATTGGCATCATTTGAGGCCATAACTCTTTCCTATTTTAATGCAAATTTAGTTTTATTAAAATCAATTAATAGAATTAAAGATGTGGTAATATTCAATCTATTTATTACCCTTTCAACATATGTGTTAATTTTTGTGTCACTTACTTTCTTACTAGAAATAAAAGTAGTTTATTATTTTATGATAGCCAATAATATCATACTGTTCATATTTAACATGAATCAAAAAGATATAATATTGAGGAAAATTCTAAATAATTGATACCTAGCTATAAATTTACAGACGCTTAGTCTTTTAATTAATTTTAAAACCAGTTTTTTTAAATATTTTTAAAATTATCATTTTTTTATTCTTTAAATTCTTTATTGAATTTTCAATTTCTAAAACTTTTGTTTCAACTAAAAACCTGTACCAAAAACCTTGTAAAAAATGATAAATAAGACCTCTTTTACCATCTAAAAAACCGAGTAAAAATAAGTATCTATACAAAAAATATAGGAATGACTTAAAGCCAAAAAAAATTTTATTGTATATTGCTTCTTTAATAAATCTTTTATAGCTCACTTGTAATGTAGAGTTTTTAGTGTTTAAAATAATTTTTTTTTTATTTAATTTCAATTTTTTTTCTAAAATCTCAATTGCCTCTCTGGTTGCATATTTATTATGCTTGTTTATAAAAAAACTTAGATTGTTAAGATTGTGATCTGCAAAATTATTATTAAATGTTATTGTTTTTCCTTTTTTTAAAATTATGTGCTCATCCATCCACCGATCTTCAGCTACAGCGCAATTTTTTTTCCATATTCTGAGAAGTGTTAATGGATAACGTCCACCATATTTGATCCATTTTTCCATAAATATATGCTTTCTTTTTAAATTAATTCCAGTCACATATTTAGGAAGACGAGGTATTTTTTGTTTAATTTCTTTTATTAAATTAGCCTCAAGATATTCGTCAGCATCTAGTCGCATCACCCAATTTGTTTTAATAGGTAAATTTTTTAATGCCCAATTAAGTTGTTTTGATTGAGTTATAAATTTATTTTTATAAATTTTAGCACCATTTTTTTTTGCGATTGCAATTGTCTTATCATTTGAAAACGAATCAACAATAAATATTTGATCTGATATCTTTTTAATATTTTTTAAAACTCTTTCGATATGGATTTCTTCATTATAAGTTAAAATAATTATTGAAATTTTTTTTGTGATTTTTTTCTTCATTTAATTTATATAATTCTATAACTATATTTGTGTGTGTAATTATTCATATTAGAATAGACTAATTTGACACTATACATATAAATTTGATATTCCTATATTATATATTATTACAGGATGTAATTATTCTAAATTATAACATAGCTTAATAAATCTTTTTAATTAAAATAATACTCAAAAGTATTAATATGAATGTAGACGTAATATCCATACAAAGATTTCACCATTTTCATTTGGCCAGGCAACTTCACAAATTTAAAATACTAAACTCTATTTATTCCGGATATCCATTATTTGCTCTTAGAAATGAACTCGGTATTCCTAAACAAAAAATTATCACACATCCTTATTTTCAATTGAGTCAAATTATATTAAAAAAATTTTTACCTTATTTACCAGATTCTTTTTTTTATGCTTATAATAATTTTACACATAAAAATTTAGCAATTAATGTAGCAAATAGATTTTTAGATACTAATGTTCTGATAGCATCTGCAAGAACTGGTTTAGAACCTGGAAAAATTATTCAATCTAAGGGTGGTTATTATTTTTGTGATAGAGGCTCTTCACATATTGCATATCAGAATCAACTATTAAAAGAGGAATATAGAGAACATAAGATACCATTTAATGAAATACCAAAATCTATAATTGATCGTGAATGTGAGGAATATGAAACTGCTGACTTTATTTCTATTCCTTCTACTTTCGTTTATGATAGCTTTACTAAAAAAGGTTTTGCATCAAAAAAATTATTTCTAAACCCCTATGGTGCTAATATTAATTTATTTAATTCTAAAAATACTACATCTAAAAAAAAATTTAGAATACTTTTTGTTGGTCACGCAAGTATTAGAAAGGGTATAATCTATTTAATTAAAGCTTTTAATAAACTAAGTTATTCTAATAAAGAATTATTAATTGTTGGTGGTGTTGAAAAATCTATTAAACCCATTATTGATAAACTTTCAAACAATAATATTAAATTTACTGGTTTATTAAAAAATAATACTCTAAAGAAATATTATAGCACTTCTGATGTTATGGTTTTGCCCTCATTAGAGGAAGGTTTAGCTCAAGTTATTGGTGAAGCGTTAGCTTGTGGTTGTCCTGTTATTGCAACTAAAAATACTGGTGCTGAAGATTTTTTTACAAATAACAAAGAAGGCTTTATTATACCAATACGTTCCGTTGATCATATTCTTAATAAATTGCAGTTACTTATTGATGACAGATATTTAAGGGATAAAATGTCAAATAATGCATCAATATTAACAAAAAAAATTAATGGTTGGAACCAATATGGTGATCGATGGGTAAAAAAAATTAAATCTTTAAAAGTATAAAACAAAATATTTTTTATTAAATGATATTTAAAATCAATAATACACTAGAAGACTCGTCAATCAGTACCTATAAAATACTTATTAAATTCATACTACTATCTTTTGCATTGGTTCAAATTGTTATTAGTAATTTTAACTTATATGTAATTTTTACAGTTTTTTTGATTATTTTTTTTACTTTTTTAACTATTGAATTATTTTTTAATAAAAAAAATTTAATTTTTTATTTTTTTCCAACTTTGTTAATATTTTCATTAAATTTAGTATTTTTAACTGGACCTTTAATTTTTAAAACAATATTTTTACAAAATATAAATAGCAATTTAGATTTACCATTTTTTTCATATTTTATTGCTAGTATGTATCAATTAACTGTTAATTTAGCTTTTTTGTTTTATAAAAAGAGTAATAAATTTATTAATCTTTCAAAATTGATTGCCAATAAAATATTTAAACGGATGCGATTATTCGAAGAACCGAATATCCGTTATATGATATTTATTTTCTTTATTGTTTTTATCAATAAATATTACTTAAATTTTTTAGATCAAGGTCCAACTAAAACCTCTGAGTTTGGTGATGTTGGTTTCAAAATTTTATATAAAATATCTTTATTTTATTATTTACCATTAATTTTTTCTTTTAAATTTTTTTTTATAGATAAAAAAATAAATAATTTTACATTTTATTCAATTATACTTTTTTATATTGCAAGTGCATTCATTTTGTCACTTGGGGCTAATAGAAGATCTGACTTTTATACAATGTTTCTGATATTATTTATTCTTATTTCTTTTTATAAACTTTTTTTATCAAATAATTTTGGCTCTTTTTCAAAAGTTTATATTTTATTTTTTTTAGTTATAATTATTTTTAGTAATATATTTATAAGTAGTAATATATTAAAAAATAGGTCTGATCGTGCTTCATTAAAACCTAAGGATTTATTGTTACAATCTCTTGATTTTTCACAACCAATAAATCATAGATCAAAGAGTGTTTATGAACTTTATGAACAAGGAATGACTTTTACTGATAACGAAATTATTGACAGATTAATTCAGATTAAATTTTTAGACTATAATTTTAGATTAGCTAAAAATTTATCTTATAAAGATGCAGAAGAATTTACTGAAACTGTTAAAGGTAAATATCTAGGAATTTTTCCTCAAAATTTTATAAATATTTTTTCTAAAAATTTTAAAAAAAAAGATTATGTAGTTGCAACAGGGTCAATGCTTGAAAAAGCTACATATGGTCGGTATCTTGGTGGTGCACTCAATGTAGGTTCTTATTTGGCTGAGTTAAAAGTATTATTCAACTCCTATTTTATCATATTTATTGTTGTTTTTATCTTATTTTTATTTACGATCACTATGGTTCAGTCATTCCAGTTAAATACTGATACTGAGATTATCTTTGCTCCTATTATTTTTATTATTAGCCCACGTCTTTTCTGGTTAGTTGCGAGTGATACTTCGGGACAATTTGTTTATTTTTTTATAAGAGGTGCTTGGGAATTAGTATTATTATATTACATATTATTTTTTTTAAGTAAAAAAAACTTATAAAACCACTGTATGAAAATTTTATATTTAACAAACAACACTTTTGCAGAATCTAATTCTATTTATAGAGCCAATGCACTTAAAAGATTAGGTAACAATGTTTTAATTGAAAATTTAACAAATGTTTTGTCAAATAATTTTATTCTAAAAAAAATTAATTTTGATTATATTACTGGCTATAAATTTATTCAAAAAAAGATTAATAATTGGATTGGTACTAATAAAAAATATTTTCTAGATTTTGCACCTAATTTAATTTTTATAGACGGTGGAGAATTATTTGGACCAGAAGCCATAAAGAGATTAAAATTTCTTAACTGTCCGATTTTATTATTAAATAATGATGATCCAACAGGTCCTAGGGATAAAAATAGATTTAATAGTTTAAAAGAAGCTATACCTTATTATGATTTTTGTTTTGTTGTAAGAGAGCAGTCAATTGCTGAATTTAAAAAAATAGGCTGTAAAAATACATTTCTTTATCGTAGAGGTTACGATGAAGTTATGCACAAAAAAAAGAAATATTTAGAAAAAATACCTAATTTCCATAAATCTGATATTTCTTTTGTTGGTACTTGGATGAAAAATGAAAATAGAGATCATTTTATATATTCATTAATCAAAAGTGGTTTAAATGTAACTATTTGGGGTAACCGATGGCATAAATCTGATATATGGAATAAAATTAAACCATATCACAAGGGTGAAGCAATTTATGGTAAAGAATATGCTTCGGTAATTCAAGGTTCAAAAATCTCACTTGGTTTTTTATCACATACTAACAGAATGGAGATAACTGGCCGATCTTATGAAATACCTTACGCGGGTGGTCTATTATGTGCTGAAAGAACTCAAAAACATACTGATTTATATATTGAAGGATATGAAGCAGTTTTTTGGTCTAATATAGATGAGTGCATATCTGTTTGTAGAAAATTACTTGATGATAATGAATTAATTAATCAAATCAAAACAGCAGGATATAATAAAATAATTAATGGTGAATTCGGTAATGAAAAAGTTCTTCAAAAAATAATTAACCAAGTTTTTGAAAAATAAAAATATGAAAATTTTATTAATTGGAAATTACAGAGTGTTTAATTCAAGAAGTATGCATTTATCTGCAAAACTAATAAAAAAAATATTAATTAATTCTAAACATAAAGTCCACATCATAGAACCAAAGGTTATTTTTAATAAGATTCCGTTTAAATCAAAATATATAAAAAAATGGTTAAGTTATATTGATAAATTTATTATTTTTCCATTGACGCTTCATTCAAAAACTAAGGGTTATGATATAATTCACATATGTGATCATGCTAATGCATTTTATTATTTTTTTATCAATAATAAAAAGCTTTCAATTACCTGTAATGACTTAATTAATATTAAGTTAGCTTTTTCTAATTCGAACCAGAAAAAAATTTCTTTTCTTGGCAAATTATATCAAAGAATAATTTTACACTGTTTAAAAAAAATTAAGAATATAGCGTGCATATCAGAAAAAACAAAAACAGATTTATCTAAATTTATCAACACAAAAAAAAGTAATATTAATACAATTTACATGTCGTTAAATGAAAATTATTATAAAATGAATTTATCTATGGCTAAAAAAGAGACTAAAAAAATCAAGGTACCAGATTTTTTCTTTTTGCATGTTGGTGCTGATATTTTTTATAAAAATAAAATAGGTCTATTAAAAATTTTTTATCATTTACGAAAAAAAAAAATATTTAAGAATTATAAATTAGTCATGATAGGTGATAAGCTTTCTGTTGAATTATCCCAATTTATTAAAAAAAATAACTTAAAAAACTATGTTATAAATATTAGTAATGAAATAAGTGCAAAACAATTGTGTGCTATTTATAATATGGCTGATTCATTAATATTCCCCTCATTACAAGAGGGATTTGGTTGGCCAATTATTGAGGCTCAGGCTTGCGGATGTCCAGTCTTTACAACAAATAAGCCACCGATGAATGTTATAGGTGGAAAGGGTAGCACTTATATCAATCCAAACTTCCCCATCAAAGCTGCTGAAATTATTAGCAAGAATTTTCCCCATTCATCAAAAAAAATAAATTTAAATTTTAAGAATGTTAAAAATTATTCGATTGAAAAAATGGCAAAAAAATACAACAATTTTTTTCAAAATTTATGAAAATACTTCATGTTGTGTCTTCTACAAACCCTGACGATGGGGGAGTAATCGAATCTATTAAATTAAAACAATCAATATACAAAAAATTAAAAATTAAATGTGAAATATTATGTTTAGATGACAATAGTGATAAGTGGTTAAAAGATAAACGATTACCAACTGTTCATTGTGCTGGATCAAAAAAAATGGCAGTAAATAAATACATTAATTTATTTTTTTGGTTAGATAAATATATAAGAAATTATGACCTAGTTGTTTGTGATGGGCTTTGGCAATTTACTAATTTTGCAGTATGGAAAACGGCTACAAAACATAATGTAAAATATCAGGTAATTGTTCATGGAATGTTGGATCCATGGTTTAATAAATATATTTTTAAATATATTAAGAAATTAATATTTTGGCAATTAATACAACATAGAGTTTTAAGAGATGCAAACTTAGTTTTATTTACCTCAAAAGAAGAAAAAAATTTATCCAAAAAATCAAAGTTTTACCCTTATAATTTTAAGCAGGGGATTCTAAGCCTTCCTATTGATAAAAGTCCTTACATATTTTATAAAAAAAAAAATTCCTTCATAAATAAATTTCCAAAATTAAAAAAGAAAAAAATTATTTTATATCTTGGACGTATCAATAAAAAAAAGGGCCTTGATTTATTAATAAAAGCTTTTGATACAGTGATTAAGCACAATAATACTAAAAAAGAAGTTCATTTGGTTATAGCTGGTCCGTATGAAAAAAAATATTATATTAAAATAAATAATTTAATTAAGGATTTAAAATTAGATGAGTATATAACGTTCACAGGACCCCTATATGACAAATTAAAATGGGATGCTTATAATTCATGTCAAATTTTTTGCTTACCAACACATCAGGAAAATTTTGGTATCACCATTGCGGAAAGTCTTTCCGTAGGAAAACCTGTTATTACGACAAATAAAACTAATATTTGGAAAATTCTAAATAATTATAATGCAGCTTTTATCAGTAATGATGACTATCGAGGATTAGTTAAAAGTTTAACAAAATGGAACTTATTAAATAGAAAAGAATACAATGAAATGTCTAAAAGTTCTTTCCAATGTTTTAAGGAAAATTTTTATAAGGACAAAGTTATTAATGATTTTAAAAAAATAATAAAAAAATAGATTGATAAAATTATTTAGTAAAATAACGAAGATTATCGAACCTCCACTTTATTATTCAATACAATAAATAACAATTTAATTGCCTTTAAATAGCGTGGTAAAAAAACTTTTGGATTAAATAATATTCTTACAAGCCATCCTAAATATAATTTATCTATAAAATTTGATATAGGTGCCTGTTTTTGTGTAAAAAAGGAAATAGCTGCACCAGAGCAAATAATAACAGGTTTGTATTTTAAATTCTGCTTAAGGTAATATCCCAAAACTTCTTGTGTATTACCACCAAGATTAATAATTACATATTTTGGTTTTTGAAAATTTATCATATTAAGTAACTTTATATCTTCAATCTTATCTTTACTATATTGAGGTGCTATATATTGATTGAGATTTTTGATGTTAAGATATTTTTTGTTAATTTTTGACTCATTTAAATTTGGATCAATTAAAAATATTTTTTTTTTACTTTTTTTTAAATCTTTTATTAAATTTTCTAATAATTTGTATCCTGAAAATTTTTTTACTTTAATATTTTTTAAAAAGCGCAAAAGGATACAAAAATAACCACTATCAAATAATACAATATCTGAGTTCTGTAGAGCGATTTTATAATTAAGATCTTTATTTATGGAGGATAAACCAGGACCAGATGGTAAAACAACCAGTCCTCCTTTATTTAGTAATTTTTTTATATTAGCATAATTCGTATCAGTAAATTTTATGTCTAAAAAATTTATTCTTTTTATCATTAATTAAATCTTTTTTAAAAAACCAATTATAACTCCAGAAAAAAATTTTGGAGTTATACTGTGCATGATCTGTAGTAAAATATAAACTATTTTTGAATTAAAATAATACCCAGGATCAGGTTTGATAATAAAAGTATTATTTGAATAATTTTTAAATACTTTATTAATTTTATGTTGTGTATTAATTTTATAAAAAGATCTAAAATATTTTTTTCGTCCTGGTTGTGTTTTTTTTAATAACCAATCTTTTATTATTGATCCTTCTAATAAATTTGAAATTAACGACATGTAACTAAATTTGTGGGGTGTACGTAGACATAGAGTCCCATTCCTCTTTAATACTCTATTAATTTCTTTATAAAATATTTTTGGATATTGGATATGTTCGAAAACCCAATCACAAATTATTATATCTATAGAAGAATTTTTTAGAGGAATAATGTTATTTTTAATAAGTAAATTCTCATCAGTTGATTTATTTCTTAATATAATAGGGTCCATATCCGCACCATATAATTTCTTTACATGGGGTTTTAAATATTGGATCGATTGAATAAGTTCAATATTATTTTTATTTTGAAACCAAACACCTTTACCTGCACCTAAATCTAAAACAATTTTTTTTTTATTTATTATCGTTCTTACTCTAAGATAAAAATCTAGTGTACCATCATTAATACTAAATTTTCCTGGCAGTTTTTCGTTAGGTTTAAACATTTTATAGGTATTTAAGTTTATTCATATTTTTTTACTTAATTTATTAAAAATTTTTTTATAATCTTATCTCTATACTCCTTTGAGAAATTAATATAATTTTTAATAAATGCTTTTTTATATATCAAATTTGAGTCAGGGTTATTTTCTGAAAGTATAAACAATTTGTAGAAACTTTTTTCAAAATCTAATTTATTTTTATTATCAAAGCTTTCCATTGTTTTTTTGTAATTCCAGTAAGTAATATCAAGATAATTTCTTTGTTTATTTTTATTTAAAAATTCAAGAATTAAATTTTGATTTTTTTTCTCTAATAATGATTTTTTTGAAAAATGATTTGGCGATAAGGTTATTCTTTTGTAATCATAAGGAGTAATTTTCCAGAAAAAACCCTTAAATTCTAGATTGCCCGTGTAAAGAATAGATAGTGTAAAAAAATTGTAAAAAATTAGACATAAAACTGCAATTTTTAAAAACAATAAATTTTTAGCTGTTTTCATTAATAATATATCTTAATTATAGTTCCTTATATCATGTTAAATTAATAATTTATTCTAAAAATTTATGTTGAGTTTATTTGCTAGTTAAAATTGAGTTAATTACTATATTTAACTTTTAATGATTAATATTTTAAATAATAAATTATATGAAATTAAATATTTTTGTTTTTTATTTGTTATTTTATTAAGTTTATTAAATTCAACCCCATTAATTGCACAGGAAAAAATTGCTACTGTAGTCAAGGTTCAAAGTAATGTTTATGCAGTAAATAGTGAGGGTGAAAAAAGATTGTTGAAATTATACGATACGATTTATCTTAATGAAGAAGTCATAACTAATGAAAGATCAAGTATAGTTATACAGTATTTAGATAATTCTACTGTAATATTGAAAAATAAATCATCTATTAAAGTAACTGATTTTATCCTTGGACCTGCAAAAAATTTATTTTTAGGTGTAATAGATAAAGGGTCAGCAATTATTGAATCTGGTAAGATTGCAAAAGATAGCAATAGTAAAATGGAAATCAAACTTCCAAGTATGTCCTTAGATATTAGAGGGACACGTTTTAATATTGGTCAAAAAGAAGATGGAAGTTATGACGTTGGTTTATCAGAAGATAGTTTTGGCAATGTTGGAACAATTAATGTCTCTTCTGCAGGCACAGTCAAAACACTTTTTGATCCAAAGCAAGTAGTCTCTGTTAATTCTGATCAAATAATTGAGAGACCGCAAACAGATATAGAAAAAGACGAGTTAGATGGAGTCACGCAAGACTTTGTTGATGTTAAAATAATTAATGAAGAAGATATTCAAAAAACTCTTGAATCACAATTATTTAGTGGAGACATTGTAGATATAAATAATGATGGTCAAATTGACCTGCTGGATGTGAAGGTGATTAGAGAAAGTATTGTAGTCACCAAACAAGAAACTATAGATTTTATTGTTGAGAATAGTAAAGAGGATAATATTAATTTTTTATCAAATGTTTTAAATGAATCCGATGAAAAAAATGTTGGACAGTCCATAGATAAAATTTTTGATACAAAAAATGACTTAGTAACAGGTGTTCTAACTGGTTTATCCAATACAGGTAATAAGTTTATAACATCCTCAGGTTCAGAAAAAAATAATGAAATTAAAGAAAAAATTTTTACCCAACTATTAAGTGGTAGCGAGCAAAATGAAAAAAAATCTAAGAATATTGAATTAATGAGTAAGATTATTACAAAATCTGATGTTAAATCCATAGAGAATATTGTAAATATTGTTAAAACTTCTAACGCTTCTGAAGCAAACTCTAATCTATCATTGCAAATTTTATCTTCAGTAGCAGATCGACAATCAGAAGAATCAATTTCATTAGAAAATGAAGAACAAACTCAAGTTAATAGATTAATTGAAGAAGCAGTTGCCTCAGCTGCAGCAAATAATAATGCTGAAAATTCTGCTTTAATTGCAAATGTGATTACTAAATCAAATGTAGAAACCATTACTCAAGTAGTTGATAATGTTCAAACATCAAGTGCCAATACAGTAAACTCTACTTTTTCATTACAAATTTTATCTTCAGTAGCAGATCGACAATCAGAAGAATCAATTTCATTAGAAAATGAAGAACAAACTCAAGTTAATAGATTAATTGAAGAAGCAGTTGCCTCAGCCACTGCGAATAACAATAATGAAAATTCTGCTTTAATTGCAAATGTGATTACTAAATCAAATGTAGAAACCATTACTCAAGTAGTTGACAGTGTAAAGAAAAACAATACACAAAATCCTAACGCAAGCCTTTCATTACAAGTATTAAGTGATGTGGAAGTAAGTACTAATAATGAATCAATAACACTTGAATCTAACAAGCAAACACAAATTAACAGATTATATGAAGAGGCGTTAGCAGCTGCAGCAGCAGAAGCAGCAGCAATATTAGAAGCAGAAGAAGAAGCAGCAGCAGCAGAAGAAGAAGCAGCAGCAGCAGCTACAGCAGCAGCAGAGGCAGCGGCAGCAGAAGCAGCGGCAATATTAGCAGCAGAAGAAGCTGCAATATTAGCAGAGGAAGAAGCAGCAGCAATATTAGCAGCAGAAGAAGAGGCAGCTGAAGCAATAGCTCAAGCAAGAGCAAATAATCTAACTGCTAAGTGTAATGCAGCAAGGGCCAATGTTGAAAATATCAAGGGTACAATAATAATAGTTGAGACGAACAGAGACCAAACTCAATTTGATGAGTCAGCAGCATTGATATTGTATAATAATGCAAAAGAGGCAGTTAAACAATTCGCCTCTCCTGTAACAGAAGAAGAGCATGCAGAACTTGATCAATTGAAGTCTACTCGAGATGCTTTAAAAACTTTATATGATATAAACGTAACGGCAGCAGAGGATGCCAGCATAACGTTAACAAACTTAAATATAACATTAGCAACAGCAATAACTACCAGGGACACATTATGCGCACAAGCAACTGCCGCACAATCAGCAGCAAACCTTTAGTGAATAATATATAAAAAATTGTATGAAAATAAAAAAATTGTACAGATATATTTTTTTAACATTATTTACTTTTATGGTAATTTTTAACGGGGGGTATAGTAATATTTCCATTCAACTTAATTCTATAGGTATATCAGTACTATTTTTATTTCTATTAAGAGATAAAAATTATTCGAAACATTTGCAAAAAATCTTTATTCAAAACAAAATAGCAATTTACTTATTTATAATTTTTTTGATTTTTTTGATTTTTCAAATTTTACCTTTGCCTATCAACTTTGTGCAATTTGCATCACCGATAAAATATAATTTATTAATAAATATGGAGTTTGAGCAAAATTTTACATCAATTAGTTTAGATCCATCTAACTCATTTTTTAATTTTTTAAATTATTTTTCATTATTTTTGTATTTAATAGTTTTTAAAAGTATTTTTTATAAAACCTCCCATATAATTAATTTTTATTATTATTTAACTTCATTGGGTGCAGTGACTTCCTGTGTGGCTGTATATTTTTATCTAATAGGTAACCCCAACTTTCTTTTTATTGATAATTCAGCTTATAAAAACTCAGCTACCGGGTTTTTTATTAATAGAACA
>Ga0209710_1001067_pt1 | contig 22144 bp, 5 predicted proteins | sample ArcticOcean_MG_C_5_FD_187436 | JGI IMG/M metagenome (GOLD analysis project Ga0209710, IMG submission 187436) | Marine microbial communities from western Arctic Ocean - ArcticOcean_MG_CB4_138 (SPAdes) (version 2) | ecosystem: Environmental > Aquatic > Marine > Oceanic | place: Arctic Ocean: Canada...
GGAGACGAGCTTTAACGTGAACGAGGAGGATAATAAATGGGACGAAGCGTTGAAGAGAGTGATAGTTTTAGATAGCGATAGCGATAGGAATGCTCGAGCGAGCGAAAGAGACGCGGAGTGCGTTATTGATGAGTTCGAGGACGCGACGTCGTCGTCGATGGCGGTCGAGGGAACGTTCGCGATCGAAGACGAGCTTCCATTGACCGGGAGAGAGTTGGCTTTGTTATGTTACGGGAAATACGATAAGTTTCATGATATGGCTGTGAAGCACGTGAAAATGGGTGCTAACATGTCAAAGTGGGTATCGTTGAATTTATACGTAGGGCATTTAGCGCAACGAAGTTATCCACAAACTGAGAGAGAATACATCGAACGCTTGGACGCGATTGCGTATATGATTTCTTCGTGGAATCAAGCGGGATATACGAGACGTTGGTTTGCCGAAAAACCAATCGCGAGAAGAGGATTACCGAGTAGACCAAGGGTGGACACGTGCGTCACTCTTCAATTCAATAGGTCTGAAACGTGGGACGACAAAATGGGCGATGAATTCTTCGATTATTAACTATATGTACCAAATCATAATGACTTTACAGTTCCGGCGGCGGCACTTTCTCGCTTGAATAAACGCACTTCGGTTCCCACCCAGAAATCATTAAATCAACCGTATCCGTCCTACATTCTACGACTACGTCTTCAACTAAATCCTTTCTTCTATCATCATTAATAACTAAATCAATCGCTCGCTTAATCTCCTCTACGTAATCTCCAACGGCGTACGCGACGCTCACGTGCGGTATCAACGTCGGTTCGTACTCGTACTTCGCAAACCCGAATTCTGCGACACATTCGTTCACTTCTTTCACGATCTCGCGCACGTACTCCGACGCGCTCTCCCTACTCTCGCACTCTCGTTCGCACAAACAAACGAACGTCGTCGTCTTCTCGTCGTTCGCGAATACTCTGAATCTCTCCAATCTCATTCTTCCCAAATCGTCGTCCAAATCTTTTTTCTTTCCTCTCCTGCTTAAACTTTCGCGAAGCTTCTTCTTCAACGCGCAGTACATCACAAATCTATCCTCGCTCTTAATCCTCTGCGTCGTCGATAGCGAGCAGTGCATCGCTTTCTTCGCGATCATTTCAACCTTAATCCGGAAATCTTTCCCTTTAGAAGATGAAACCGATTCGTTCACGAGTTGAACGAAATGCTCGAGCTTTGCAAAGGTCGAGCGCTTGCTTTGCACGCGCAGAAGTTGTACCGATGCTTGGTACGTACCTTCTTCGTCAGTGATCGCGCGCTTTCTCTTCGTCGCAGTCGTCGTTTCTTGCGATTCGGACATCTTTATTAGAGTTCAAGGAAAGGCTACTTTGATTTTTATGAAGAAGAAGTTCGTTAGTAGGATGAGATTGGAAATTCCATTTCCAACGAGAGAAGAGGTTATTTCTGAAACGCGTAACGACGGTAAATGCGAATCGGAAAAAACGGCCAGAGCACGAAGAATGGAGGCATAAATATGCACCGATCACGATTTCTGTGAGTGTGTGTGTGTGTGTGTGAGAGAGAGACGCGTCGTTTCGGTGTCGGAAATGATGGGAATTTGGATGTAAGTTCGTTAAAAATGCGCATAGCGAATTGAAGGAATACGACGCGTAAATGCGAATCGACGCGAATCGGAAACGACGCCTTTGGCGTAAAAAAATGAAGCCGAAACATATACCGATCGCGATTTCGGTGGTGATTATTTCAGTACTCGTGCTCACGTTCAAAGCGTATTCTTCGCTTTGGAACGACTTGGACGGCAGTGAAAAGAGCTCTTCTTCAGTAGAAGAAAGGCGCTTTAGTGACAGTGTTATTACTCAAAACGTAGAAGAACGAGAGCGAATGAAGGCTGGAAATGATGATGATCACGAAAAGAACGAGGAAAAAAAGATCGCATCGGGCGCAGGGTCAAAAAACTATAGAGTCGGTGATGCCACGGAGGTCTGTTCTTCGTGGACCGCCGACGCGCGAGTGAAACAGACGGTCAGGAAATCGTATTGGATCAGGAGCCAAGGAGAACTGACTTCGCACGAGTTACTGCGGAAGTCGCAGTGTCAGAACGGCGGGCAAAGTAGGAATTGTTGGGAAAGGAAGTTAAGTGCAGATGATGATGATAGAGTGAGAAATGTTGGGAGCGCGAGTATGGCGAGGTTGAAAAACGGAAGCGTTATTAGCGTGTTTAGAGCGAGTTACGACGTAGTCGGCGAGGACGGGCAACATTTAAGGACGTCGTTATCTAAAACTGGAGAAGGGAAAGGGTGGAAAAATGCGCTCGTGTTTGAGGAAGTCAGTAAGTTTCATGGGAACGATTGGAAGAGGCAAAGAGGACCGGCCATTTGGGATCCATTGATCTTCGTTGAGAGCGTCGGGAAAGCGAGAGCGTTTGTGTTTTATACCGTTTCTTCGAATAATAGTAATAATAATAAGTGTAGACATGAGAAGGCGGTGCCTTTGTTAGGATTTAGTAATAGGAATAAAATTAAACCGTGGGTTAGAGGCGGCGATTTGTTTGTCATTGCGAGTAAAGACGAAACATTAACAGAATGGGAAGAGCCAAAGATTTTGATGAAATCGTCGTCAGATTTTTTAAACGCACCTATTACTATAAACGGTCCAGTTGTAGAGATGGATGATGTTAACACTAAAACGGGAAATCGTGATTGGGTTTTGCCAGTGTGCGTAAATGGAATGAAACAAATAGTTGATAGTAAAGGTGAAAATTTTATCTCGGCGTATACGAGAATCGTCTACAGAGATGGTTTAACGGGTGAGGGCGGATTTAACCCAAAAAAATGTGGTATCCAGCAAATGCGGAAATGTGGTGTAATAATCAGCGAAGATTTGGGAAAAAGTTGGGACACGACGCGATTACACGAAAAGCTCGGGTTTGACGCGAAAAAAGAAATCATGCTAGGCGATTTGAGCGTTGCAGAGATCGGCAATGGTGGATTATACGCCATTTTTCGACCAAAAATATTTCCAACGACACAAACTTCGGCGTCGCTGAGAGCTCAGAAAACGGCGAGAATTTACACGGCAATATCTACAGATTTAGGCAAAACGTGGACAACGCCACGCGAAATGTCTCCCGAAATGAGAACGTTTGATTCAGCGGCTCGATTATTTCGTTTACAACCGAAAGGACCTTTAGTTCTAGCGTTCAACGACCGATCGGCCTCTGTCGCTTCTATTATAATCAATAATGATGAAAACGATTATGAAAACGATGATGAAAACGATATTAACAATAACAATAGAAATAGCGGTAATAGTAGCGCAAACGACGACGACGACGACGACGCGACGGCTAAAAACCTAGGCGCTTTACGACTCACGCTCGCAACTTCGCACGACCACGGTCGCTCGTGGCAAAAAGTAGTCACTTTCCGCGACGGCGCCGACACCCACAACGTGCGCAAGACCCTCGGTTTAAGAGTAAGAGACCCTTGGCTCTTACAACACGGCTGTAAAGCTTTCGTCGCTTATTCGAGAGATTACCACGCGTTGGAGTATTCATCGAAATTCGCTCGAGCGCAACTCGAGAACGACCGCGAGCTCGGCATCCGCGTCAGTCACGTCGATATGTAATCATACAGTAAACACACAAACTCGCCCTGCGCGTCCGATCCAAAAGCTTCGACATTTTTTATTCCCCTAAATTGCTAAATCCTAAATATATAAAAATAGGGGGGTTTTCTTAAAAAACTCATTCCCCTCTTTCCAAAGACGCGTTTCTGAAACAATCGAAAAACGAATAAAAATGGTAAGTTTATTAATTGATTAATTAACCCGCGTCGGCCCCGATCGCTCTCGAAGCTCAAGAAACGACGCAAACTCGCTTCCCTCTCTGCTTCATCTCTCTCTCTCTCTCTTTCTTTACGTTCGTCGCGTGTTCTTCGATAACGAACAGGTTTTGATTTCATCACATCCGAATTGGAAAACCTTGTAGTTTCCCTCGTTGTAGTAGGGGAAATAAACATTCCTAGAAAATACGCTCTGACATGCGCGTACTCGCGCTTGAACGAGAACTGATAAAGAATCTTGATCGTTGACCATGAACACTTTCTTCTGCTTTACGCGTGTTAAATAAAAACAGGTTGGTTCCAAGACACAGAAAACGTCGCAGATCATAAATAAACGAACGATCTCGACAGTGCTTAAGGTGCTCCCATTGGCTCTGTATGTCAGGGCGGCGGCGTGTAAGTTCGGCGTCCCGATACTTGGGTGCGACGGCCCGTTATGTCCAGTCGCGATCGGTAAAAAAGGGAACTGTCAACCAACGGCGAACACGCAGGAGTGCATGGCATGGTGCGAGCATGGATGGCAGCCATGGGCGAACGGATTATTGCGAGCGTTTAAGATACCGTATAAAATCGCGTGCTCGAAGAAGGACGGGTTCATGTTCATGAAGATCATCGCTTCGGTCGAGTTACTCGGGTACGCGATGTTATGGGCGATGCCGAGAAAAGGCGCGTTCTTGTTGTCGTTGGTCATGGTTTTCGGTATTCATTTTCATATGACGCATATGAAGGACAGCGTGGATAAGCTCGGTTTACAGTTCGTGTTGTTATTCGCGAGTATTGCGGTTTACGCCTTGGAAGGCGCGAAGAGCGGGACAAAGCCAAAGCCGCCAAAGAGCAGCAAGTCAGCGTCGAAGAAGAGAAACTGATTATCGTGATGTGATTACGAAGAAGTAAACGATATGTGTGAAATTGCTTGAGTGTGTTTGTGTGTGTTTGATGTTGTATTAATTATTTATTCAAACCTTTCTCTCACCGAATGATATCTCTCACCGAAATATAGCTTCGACCACCAACTTGAGAGAGCGTATCGATATCGTTCGCAGCTTGTAGTTTAATAACCAACTCTAACGTTTTCTTCGAGAACGAAAAGCACGCTTCTGAATTTCCAAATTGGTCGCGACTTTGTTGATCTAGAGCTAACGCCTCCGAGCGACGAATATGCTCGCGAATTGTTGGATCTGGTTCATCAACGAGCGCTTGCGAAAGATTTTTCAAAGAGACCGAAAGACCGGGCGTATAAAATACTTCTGGAGAATCCTTACGCAGCCACGAGTTAATCTCGTCGCAAATCGCCAAGTATACCAAAGTTGGTTTAACAGCGAATGAAATCGGGAGCTTAACCTCCGCAGCGTCGCCATCCACCTCTCTAAGTTGTACGCTTGCACTTTGCTGAACTTGCGCCCCCGAAGCCGTGGTAGAGGTAAAGACGCCTCGTAAGCCATCATCTCCGCACTTTAAAGCAAAAACTGCAGCTCTTCGCGTGAAAATCTTAATTGCACTCTCCCATCTTTCTTTCGTAAACGTCATAGCGGCATACAAAAGAATTGCGTACATATCGTTCTCAAAAGCTTCGACGTCGAAGGCTTCGTCAAAAAACGCAATGTCGCCACTGCCATAGTCTTCATCGACCAAGGCGTTTGCCAAACGCGTCCACTCCTCTCTCTGAGCAATATCACGTTTTTTTCCGATACTCAATGGTGAAGATGAAGATGATTGCCTTCGTAAAGGCGAAGCAGAAGGATCTGCGATAGACGAAGGATTTTTCGACGCGTCAAATATATATTCCCCGTGGAATTGCATGAGACGCAACAACTGCGGCAACAAAGACGCGTTTGATTCGCGTTCGCCTCCTCTGGACTCTATAGAGAAAGAGGAATTCGTAGCAAATCGGCCGATCAAAATGACGCAATCAAACGTAGCCACTCTGAAACGATCAGAACGCATGGCAGATGACTGTCTGTTCATCGGCATTGCTCGTCCTACATTGTCCCACCATGAGTCAACTGCAAGACCATATCTACGTCTTCTTTCTTCGTACTCTTCGTCACTCGTAGATGTTCGTTCGGCAGCTCGTAAATCCGAGGACGTCCATACGGGAAGCACGTTGTTGCATAACGTTTCTGCATTTCGTAAAGTAGCGCCTTCCCATTCTCGTTTCGGTGGTCGGCGATTTATATCAGCTCGTTTGGCTTGCAAGTGACACGAAAAGTGAATTGCGTTGAAGTGCGAAACGGACGAACATCCTCTCGTAGCGTCAACTTTTGGGTCTATGCTCACAGAATTGTTATTACGGCCATGAAAGCCTCGTCCTCCAAATAAAGCAGAACGTAACGAGCCTGAAGCAGAACCCGGTTGACGCATATCAATGATCTCGATAATATCACCATCTTCATCATGCATCATATCGTCGTTTTCATCGTCGTCGTCTTCTCCCATGTTCTCGTCATCGACCATGTAATTAGCAGTAGCGTCTTCTCTCGAAAATTTGACAGAAGATTGCGGCATCTTTATCGGAGTGCAGAAACAATACAAACCCAAAGTTTCGTTTGGATTTTCGTTAATAGACTCATAGCATACTCTGCATCGCAACGCACTTTCATTACCATCATCGAGCGCGGAATCTTCTTCCAATTGGCTCTTGAACGACTCTGAAACTTCAGCCTTGACTTCAGACTGTTCTGTTTTCATCATTCCCATTTCTTTGAGCATTTGCTCTCGTTTCTTCTTCGCTAGCTCTCGTTTTTCCTCCTTAGTTTTCTCGCGCATGTTTTCAATTTCAGTCTTGGCTTCAGTCGAGGCATCTTCAATCGTCTCCAAAGCTTTCTCTGCCAGAGTGCCTAATCCACGCGGGACGACCACACTTTCCAACGTGTGCAAAGTTAAGAGCAAGTTGTATGATTGAGCGGCAGCGACGGCAGTTTTTTCACAGTCTCTCGACGTTGCTTCGAGGATTTTCAAAGCGAACGGCAAAGCCTTGTATTTAATCATCGCTTGCTCGAAAGCTGCAGAGCTACGAGGCTCGTTATTGACGACCATGTGTACGATGTAAGATCGAATGATTGGCATCGCCGGGATCGCGAAATTCTCCCGAAATGATCTACCATGATCATCATGCGGCGCGCAGCGAACAATTTTAATCACCGATTCTAGAGCGAGCAAGTCACACGAGTGCGGATCTCCTTCGCCGCTTCCATCGTAATTCAAAGTTTTCAATGCGTTGACGCAAAATTTTATCAAATGCGCAGTCGCCGTAGTGTCTGCACATGCAAGTCTTGGCAGCACTCGTGCCAAGACGTCGCACCTCTTTGGTTCTCCGTCTTTAACGCATCTTTTCAACTTGTCCAGAAACGATCGAGATACGGAAGCCGCGTCGAATAGATTCTTGTCTTCTTCGTGCATTGATTCTTCATCAAAGTCGATTCCTGAACCACCGACCCCAGATGCCTTCAAATCAATAATCGAGGGCGTTGAAACTCTTGGTGGCGGCGTTAATGGTCGCAAGCTAGTTGTGATTTCATCAACAGTATTAGATATCTCTAAAGCAGCGTCAACGCTAAGACCAGCCTCTGCTGATAACGCGGATAAATCACCACCATTGATTGTCATTAAAGTTCCTGAAGCCTTTGATTGCTCTTCGGCTAATAAACAATCCACAACTTTCAAAATACCGTTTGCTAGGACATCTTCCCGCGCTTCAAACGCCCTCGCGGCTTCACGGAGTAGATGTGGAAGTGCATTATTATCCAATAACGTATTCCGATTTTCTTTCAATTCACAAGCTGCCTGTAAAAGCGCAAGAACATCAGTACTGTCGCTCATTTTCCTCACAAATGCAAGATCCTCTCTCGAAACGCAAAGTTCTTTGAGGATTGGTTTGATCCTTGCAGTACGAGAAATCGTTGGAATGAGAGCTACGAGCGCAGAAAGCCCATCATTAAACCGCAAGCACGAAGTCGATTCGAATCGAACTTCCGGGTCATCCATGTTGATCTCCGATACAACTGAATCAATCCGGTCTTCAGTGGCTTCTCCATCGAGGCCGCTCAGACGATATGTGATAGACATTGGCGGAATTCTCATACCTCCGAGTCGAGTTTGAGGGCTTCCACTATTTGCCTGTTGTTGCATTGGGACCCAAAATTTCTCACAAACGTCGACAACTTTAAGATCGAGTGAGATGATCTTGTTTCCGCACGACAGTAATTCCATCCCAAAGTCATCTTCAATTAAACCAACAAGATCGAGTTGCGTACAGATAAAATTCTTTACATCCCGGAAAGTTGGCGTTGACTCTGTTTGCACCTCGTCCCCAAAAAAAACACCATCAATACTCACATCTACGGCGTTTGCTGCATCAGATGATGTCGTATTTCCTTCGTTGTCACCAACTGGAATTTGTGCAGCAACATCATATGGAGATGGAGACATGTGTCCGCGGATAAACTCTTCTTGAGTTGACGATTTTACTAAACGAACTAAACACGTGCGTTTCGGCTTTGGTTTCGGGAGTGCGCATCGCTTAAGCTCATCTAACACTGCACCCATGGGTAGAATAATATCGCCACTATTATCTGCATTAGTTTGTGCAGAACGAGAATTTGCATTAGCGGCTGAGCGCAATAACTCGAAGCACGTGCCTGCGACTGAAGTCCTCACCGCGACATCAGTGTTTTCACTATAGCACGTATCCAAAAGCTCAGCCAAGATGACGTTTGCCGAAATTGCGTGTGGTGCCCTTTGCGCTGCGAGCGCTCTCGCTATCGTAGCAGAGAAAGTTATCGCTCTTATATCATCCTCAATTATTTTCACTCGAATTTGATTTTCATCTGACGAGACTATTTTTGTCGCGCATAACTTTGCACATCTTTTCAGAGCAAGACCAAACGATGGATCGACGAGTGAACGTCTCCTGGCATTTTTTTCACTCTGAACCCAAGCAAATTTGGCAACTTCGAGGAGCATTTGCGTTAAAGTTCTGACTGAGAGCTTCACGATGTTATAATTCGTTTCATCCACGTCAATTTCATCCATGGAAGAAAGATTAGATTCTGCAAAAACAAAAGAGTCATCCTCTATTATGAACTCACTCTTAGAAGCACCTTCGAGAGTATCATAAAAAGATTCAGCCGCTGCATCATTTGCAACGACATCTACGTTCGTCAACAATTCTATAAGAGATTTCAAAACAGCAAGTCGCTCGTCTTTCGTTCCTTTTGAGATTGCAATTAGAGCACTCGCAGCTAATCTTACTGTTTCATCCTCTAAAGCGTGGGAGTTAATAAAGCATTCAATGCATCCAGTGACGGCATCAATGTCCTCGTTATCCATTCTTCGTCTCCCTCCTGGACGAGCAACAGCATCTTGCTCAAAAAGCTTCAGCGCTGCTCTCACAGCTACATCAACGAAGCGATGGTTTGGATTCTTGATCGGATTCAACGTTTCAGAAAGTTGCAAGACGGCAATAGTTGCGTCACCTTTGGCATCGTTACGTTTCATAAGCTCCATTCTTGCAAGTCGAGATAGTACGTCGACATCTGTTTCGAATGTAGAAGACGTAAAATTTATACCGCTTCCTTCAGAGCGAAGTGATGATGTTTTTGCCCTCTCGGATGTCTGCTTAATCAACCACGATCGCGTATCCACATTCTCATCGGCGACTGCAAGAGCAACCAATACGCGCGCGAATTTTGGCGCCATTTGAGGTAAAATCGATGAAGTTATAAAAAGAGCATCCTTCATCCCGTTTGAATCAAATGCGTAGAAAAAAACTTTTTCTCGCGCGAGAGAAACCATCGCAGGAATAATAGCAAACATGTAAGAGCGAAGAGAACCAAAATGATTGGTTTCTCCGTCGTAATAGTTCTGTGTTATACCTTTTTCTCTTTCGTTTATCCCTTCACCTCTTCGCGCATAGTTATCAAGTGCGCGGCGTAAAGAAATGCGTTTCGTTTGACACTTTGCTAAAGTAACTCGAGCATTTTTCGCAACATCTCTATATGATTGAAGCGCAACCACCTCGAAGTCAGGATTATTATTCTGATCTACGGATGATTCTTGAACTGATGAACTACCAGGAGGACCTCGTGCGATCGGGGCGTACCCGGACGCCAACATCGTGGCTGGAACTGTATTCGCACTCCTTGTTTTCTTAGTTCTCGATGGCGTCGTTGGCGCAGATTTACAAGTATCGGCATTCAGAATTTCGCTTTCATCAACAACCGACGCGCGCGAAAGAAGCGATCTGCACGTGCTCTCGCACTGCTTTATGATATTCTGCGAATCCCTTTCTTTCAAGGTTAAAATTTCGAGAGCTTTCATGGCGTTCGTTGCTTCTTCTTCCGTGTATATACCCATCGACCCGTCACCAATGACGTCTGAGTGAGTGATGAGAGCATCGAGCTTATCGTGCCTCGCACAGCCGCATTCATTACACCAGAAAGCGTCGCAAAGATTTTCATAGTTGATGTTGCGACATTGCCTACATTGATATGCATTTTCTCTACAATATCGACAAATTCCATGCAACGTATCTTGAACGTGACGACTGCATCTCGGGCAAGGGAGTATTTCTGAAGCTTTTTCGTGGACATTTACGTGGAACGAGTCGATACGAATGGCAATTGCAGAAATATCCTCAGGGATGGTCAACGAAACCATACCTTCAGTTTCTCTGTTATCAAACAATACATTGCCAACAAACTGCCACGGTTCACCCGGTTGCTCCCATGAGATGGCTGATTTTAACGTAGGAACAATGTTGTTCGTAGTGGCCGAAGCAGCCGAAGCAGCCGTGCGAGGAAGTTGTCTGCTTGCCAATGATACACTATCACTAGAGTTCAATATCGTAGTTGAAGCGGATACGATGGCTGGTACAATCCAAATAGAAACAGATTTCGGCCACCTCGAAGATTTTCTAGCCTTTAACTGAGTCAACTGAAGTGAAATTTCTTTGAATCTGCACGCTTCGCTGAATATCGTCAAAGCTGCGTTTGCTGTAAACGCGCGAGTACCCTTCATGAGGTGCACAGGAGTCTTGAGATACGGCGTTGATGCGTATGCTAGAGTAATATCATCTGGGTTCGGATCTGTCTCAAGCCATTTAGCATGTTTTGCAAAGTCTTCATCGCTCTCCAATAACAAATTCACTGCATTTTCATTCTGCGAAAACGTATCGCCCCCAGTCGCTTTCTTAGTTTTGATCAAAGACTGCGACTGCGCTTCTAACGCCTCCAATTTTGCATACATTTCTCTTCTAGGATGCGTTTGCAACTTTTCACTCGCTTTTCTTGCATTAGCGCAAAATAACTCCAAATTGGCCAAAACTTCGTGGTCGTTGGCAAACACCGCAAGATCTTCTTCGAGAGCGAAGGCGACGATTTGTGATACACGCTCGATTCGAGAACCATAAGCGACGTAAGACAAAGCTCTAGTAAGTGATCTCGCCAAGGCTATCAAATAGGTGTTTTGACGATCATTTTCCACGCGTATCTCTTTGAATTTTATCCAGAACGCTCTCAAGCAAGTCATCGATGCATCTCTGGCAGAATTCTTTGATGATCCTAACAAAGTAGTCTCTATGATGCAATCGACAACTCCCGAGAGCTCATTCTTTGTTGACTCGACGCAGTATTCAGCAGCAAACTCAAAGAGAAGACACGCATGTTCGCGTTGATCTATTGCAGATAGTGGAAATCGTTCAATTGCTTTTGTCGTTACTTTTACAGCGGCAAGAATGACCGAAGGCATTGAAGTTAACGCGAGCGCAAAAGACTCAGGCGTACGATTCAGAGTGTCAAACATAATTTCCAATGGGCTCGAGAGTATTCTTGCAATTATGTTTTCCTTATCCATCGTAGTGATGTTCTTGAGCGAAAATATAATGTGTTCACAGGCCGAAAGAATTATCCCAGCATCCTTGATAGCGTGAACCTTTTCACCCCGTGCGTCAATAGACCACGCCAAACTTTCAGTGACGGCTTCAAATACTCTCTGCCTACGCGAATTGGATTTCTTACGTAAGCTTTCAGAAGTTGCATAGCACTGAACGACGAGTTTCGTCCAACTCTGCAAATCTGCCGTTGATGACGAAGCTTCACGAGCAATATTCAAAATATCTGATGGTGCGTCCATATTTTCAACAAAAGCTGAAGCAGAATCACGCTTGTAATACGCATCCATTGCACATTTCGCCTGTAAGACCACACACTCCAAAGCTGAGAGTAATTTATCGTGCTGCTCTGAAAATTTCCTTCTCTTTTCGTCCTCATTATCCTGCTGATCTGCAGTATGCGACACGTCGTTAACGTTCGAAATGAAACTAAATTTGTCAGCATGCTGAGAATTACTTCTACCGAGTTCTGCAATTTTACACAGAAGAGACTCGACTACGCGTTTAGTCCACTCCATTACATCTCTAGCACCCTCTTTCCCGTCTGGATATACCAGCGACGCCTCTTTTTCAGTGGATGCCATTGCCGCAGAAGCTGAAAGTGCAAGTATGCGACAATCACGTTCTGATATATTAGTGTGTTTCTCATTAGTACCTGACTTCGATAGGATTGAAGGAACAACAAGACCTTTTGAGAATAACTTTGCGACCAACACGGAAGCCTCTGAGTCACTTCTCAATAGCATCCGTAAGAACAAGGCGTGAGCAGAAGTCACGACATTTAATTCAGAAGCGCTAGGTTTGGGAGGCTTAGAGTCCTTACCCACAATATGTTTTGCCGGCGAAGAACTATTATCTTCCCGTAAAAACGCGCTCAAATATTTCGTTGCCGCTAACCTGGTTGGATCGCAAATATCTTCCACGATTGCGGAGATGAGCTTCCTATTCGACTCTGAAAGGTTTATGGTCACTTTCTTTTTGTGAACAATCGTCGAACCAGAAGGAGCTGCTTTAGAGAGAACAATTCTTTTGAGAGGATGCGTAGTTCGATGACCTTGTTCGAGTAACGGTCCAGTAATCCCACCACGAGCACGACATTCGGAGCACAAATCCACATCGTCACAAACCTCGCAGTGCCAACGGATACCTTCAATCGTTTCATCACACATGTCACAGCGGTGTCCGCCACTCACAGGATTGCCTGCTTGCAGAAAACTTGAAAGAATTCCAGCTCCACTTGGAGTGTTTTCTGAGTTTGCAAAACCACTTGATGCTCCCAAAAGCGTCGGCCTACGGACTCGTCCATCTGCGAATGTAGAAGCCGCGTTAACATCTTCTTTTAGAGCAACCACAAACGTAGGCTGTCTCAAGAAATCGGTTATACCAGAAGTTCCATTTTGATCAAAGAAAAATTCTGCATTAGGTATACTTGGAGCAAAAATATCAAGTAGAGCCAGCGCAATAGATCTCGAAAAGTTATCGTCACCCGATTTCAAACACGCTACAGCCATATCTGCTGCTTTCTGAGCAAGCTTAGCCGATGGAGGATTGTTTGCGAAACCTTCGCATGAAGCAATTAAAGCTCGAATTAAGTGAGGTACGAATTCTTCGCAATCGTACGCGCCGTGCGAATCCCTAACAACGCGAGGTGTTAAGCACAGTCCTAGTCTTAAAGCTTCGAGAGTCTGCTTTTGAAACTGTTCGTTGTCACACGTTTGCATGACATTCGGTCGACGAACGAACGGACGCCCAAGCGATTTACACGCTTTGGCGAAACTTTGAATGTCCGATTCTGGTAAAGCCCAATTTGCATCGCGGCGCCATTCAAAGTTTTTCTGAATCATGCGAAACGTAGATAACGCTACACTCACTGCACAAAAGTCTTTCATGGCAACATCATCAGATGATTTCGCTTTAATTGCTTTAAACGCACTTCGCTTTATCTTTATGGAAGGTGACCATCCCTCTGCTGCAAAAACTCGAACTGCAGCCGAAAGTTTCTGCTTTGAAAATGATAGTCGTCGGAGACTTTTCTGAGGCGTTGTAGTTACACTGTTATTCCCAGCGTGATCAAGTCGCGCATATATTGCGATTGCAGAGAATACTTCGTCAAGAACGATGGGAAAATCAATTGATGACGACTCTTCCTCTTGCTTCGATGGCACATCTCTACTCGATCGATCCGAGTGACGAGTTGCACGGGCAATCCTAGATTGAATGCGCATCGACGATTTCTCTCGCGAAGCAATAGCACGAGTTCGCATCGATTGCTCGATGTGCGCTCTCGGAGAAGAGTAAGCCAAAACGCGCGAGATTTTAAAGCACGAGCCGCGAGGAGCAGCAGAAGAAGGATGAAAGATTAAAGTTAACAAGCCATTCTTTTCTGTGCACGAAGCTGCTTCTTTAGCCGTCAAAGGGATATCAAACCACCTAGAATTATTCGTCGACGTAGCTTCTGAATTGGTATTGACAGATGGATTACGTGTGCTTGATACGACGAGACTTTCAACAAGGGAGATCTTTCTTCCTCCCTTTGATATTTCAATAGCTTGTGGAACGCAATTTGCATCCATCGCAGAAGTTCCGTAGTTGATTTGAACACGGATCCCTGCAAAACTTTGGAGGTTTGGATCCATTGACGAATGAGGAAACGAAATACATAACATCGCTGCCACGTTTGCTCGTGCAGATTGAATTTGCAAATTCGTATCATCCGAAATTAAGATATCTTTAATCGGTAGTATCGAATCATCTTCATCGTTTTCAATGGGTACAAATTCACCGTATATTGAACACTTTTCCGTGATTTCAGAGCATCCTTCAAAATACAAAACGTCCAAGGTAGAATCGGATGTTGAAGACATGTTCAATTTCGCACTATCTGTTTCCGCAATCGCTTTAAATTCTTTACTTTGTTGCTCATTATTTTCGCCGTAAAAATATACACGCAAAGAACCGTCTTCCAATAACAGGCACAGCATTTTTCTTTGTTCGTGAGCATGTTCAGGATCCCATTCGGGTTGATATCCAGCAAAGCCTCTCAATACAGGTGCATCTGATGTCTCGCCATATATACCAGTTGTATTAAGCAAAGTCTGAGTATATACACCTTCAAAATTACTCTCATTCTGAAATGTTAAAACTCTCGTAGATTGATCACGTCGCGATACTGCAATAAAAGAGAGTGGAGGAACGTGCGGGTCGGCACCGAAAGAGCGCGTTCGGAAATCCCGCTGAAATGCGCAATCTCCAACGTATGCGATACCTCTATTCTTATCTCCTGCATTACTTTTACCCGTAACGGGAAGGAAGTTATAAGTCGGAGCAGCCGCGTGACTGTGTGACGACGATGGCTCACTATAAGTGGAAGCTGATCCAGTTCCAGTAGGTGACATTAACGAAAGTGGACTCAGCGTCATCTCTTCGACACAATCGTCATCACGAATAACCTTCGGTGCTCTTAGCTTGAACAACTCTGGCTGATGTTGATCCCGCTCAATTGCCGTAAGTACTGTATCCCCAGACTCGTACGAAATAATCAGGATATCGTGAGTTTGAGAATAGTGTAGCGAAACACCGTTCTTCCCTTGAGAGGAGAACGAAAGAGTTGGAGAGTCCGGTTCACTGAACTTATCATTCCTTCGAGTTAGTTCTGGGAATGATTCTGTTGAAATCAACGTATCCTCGCAGAGTGAAATGAAAGATGCATCTTCCTCTAATGACAAGCAGTGGAGTTCTCCGTTATCGAGCAAAGCTACAAAAATCAGCCTCTCGTCCGTACCACCGGTTTCGATAAAGAAATCGCAACCAACGAAATACCGCCCTATTGGAGGAGTAAGAGTTGTTCTTGGACCCATAGGTGTAACCAAAGCATTCTTAGCACCACAATCGAAAAGTTTCGTATGGTCACGAGAAGACAACGCCAATGTACTCGCCGATCCCGGGATCCATTTAGAAGAAAGTAATGCTCCAAACTCTTGATCGCGATCGAAAAGATTGTCAATTGATATCCTATTCATAACTTCAGATGTTCCAGTGAGCGATAATACTTGAGCATCGCGCAATCCGCTCATAACCAACTTCGAAGCGTCGCTCGGGTTGAAACAAACATTAAACACTTCAAACGTCGCTTTAACTCTTAATAGAGGTTCATACGTCTCATTCATACTATCGCGATTGTATAACGCATCCGCAGAAATAATGGATACTTTATCACCTTCACCAACAGCAAGTAGGCCAGATGAAGAGGCTGACAGGCAACTCTTACTTGGAAGCGGGAAAACTTGAGCAATCATTTGTGTGTTGGCTTCGAAATCCTCTCTCGGCTTAGTCTCAAACGTCCCCGGCTTAAATGCTCTACTGAAATGCATAATCTTTTCCTTTTTAACGCCCGCCGATGTTCTCGCATATCCTTCTTCGTCTTCGGAAGAATCACCTTCGGTTTCGTTTACGCCAAGTTTATCAATGCAATTGTTAGCAACGCGCTCAAGAACATCGCTCACTCTTGCAGACTTCAAAGCAGTGCCAAGCTTAGCAGAAAGCTCTTTGGGTAACGTCCAAGTCGAAAGCATTCTTTTATCGAAGAGCTCTTTGATAGTACTTTCTGTAGGAGCAGATTCATCTTCAAGCTCAGAATCGGATTCAGCGGAAACAATTTCCAAAGGCTTGCCAACAACCTCAGCATACCAATCCTCTTTAGTACGACTGGCCTGATTTGCAGTTAAGCAACCACATGGAACGAATGAATTGTTGCGCTTGGATTGTCCAGCACCGCAATCACACGAGAATTTGCTTTCTCGAGAGTACGCGAGACGATGGCCTTTGTGACAGCTCATTGCACACGTAGAGCAACAGCCGCGGTTGCCAACAAGATTGCAATCGTAGCAAAAATACCAATGCTGACGTTGGTAATCCTTTTGCGATATGAAAGAACACTTGGATAATTTAGTTCCGGCTAAATCCAAATCACCAGAAGAAACATCGCCAACTCTTTCATTTGATGCGATTGGAATTGTTTGAGTAGGCGCGGCATCACCGGTGGTGCCTAAGAACTGATTGACATTGGTGCCGCCGTTTCTGGTGCTAAATGCAACTCGTGCTTCGCTTAACAAACTCGAAAAAGCCGCTTCAAGTGTAATTTCACGTCTAGCAGCAGCTTCGTCCGAATTTCCATCCGGGTCATCCAAATTTGCCTGGCGCAACAGCTGCTCAATAATTGGAACATTTGAAAGAGCGAGCAGTTCTTGCTCAAATAGTTCATGCTCGATTTCACTATCTCTCGCAATTCGTTCCTCAATAGTCTCGTATTCCATGTCTTCTAAATTTCCGGGGAAAACTACCGATGAATTTACGTTTGTCTGCTCTGGCACTTCGTTTTCAGAAGTTTCTGTAATACTTTCTTTAAACGGCGGCGGCGGCGGCGTAGTAGCTATAAAACGCTTCATTGATGCTTCATTAGACATGACACGATTAGCATCTTTCCCTGCTTTGATGACAAGACGCAACAATTTTGCAAAACTTTCTAAAGAAGATTTTTCTTTTACTTTGGTTGCCTTACTTCCACGTTGCTTAAATGCGCCTGAGAAAATACCAGAGTCGCCGCCGCCACTTTCACCGCTGTTATCTTCGTCATCTTCGAGGTAGAAAGTACGCAATGTGTCAATGACTGCTTCTGCGGCATACTCTATGTATCTTGTCTCTTTCTTTTCATCCGCTGAGCTAGACGAAACGGTATCTTCGCTCAAATATCGCTTCAAAATATAAGCTGCCGCATCGAATCGACCTTTTTCGATGACTTCTGGCATACTTCGTAATGCCCTCGAAGCCACGTCATCTTCAAATTCTAAAGAAACTTCCAAAGCATCCACTAACATGCGCGCCGATTTTTTAACTTTAACGTTGTCAAGAAGCATCGTAATACTTTCAATAGTCTGCGATTCATCAACGTTTGCAAGAGCTTTCCTTGTTTCAGAGGGCATGCATTTAGAAATCGTCGCAATACTCTCACAGATTGAAGACATAATCTCGGTACAGTAGTACTCTTTCGTTTCATCAGAAAAAGAAACAAATATTTCACACAATGCTTCAATAAAGAGCGCTACATTTGGATGTGACCGAGCAGTAAGACGAGTATCTGTTTTCTGAATGTTTTCTGAAATAATTATAGTCGCGCGTTTGACTCTGTCCACAACTGCCGCAACGATAAATTTTGACATTCTTTCTTTCTTCAGATGACGTTGTTCTGAGCTCAAAATCGCATCTTGTGCGATGTTTCGTAACGCAATCGGTAACGTTTCAGGCAGCGCTTCATGAAACGTCCTCGAAACACGGACTTTAATTCTTTCGATTTCTGACAAATCAGTAGGTCTCGCGGCATCCGCCGCAGTCAATGCAATCGTCGACAAACCGGTCAACATCGGAGCCCGCGAAAGCTTTTCCAATACCTGGGACAGATTTGAGCGAGCTGAGCGCATTTCATCGTTTGATGAAGTTCGATTTAGAGTTGTCGACTTCTTCGGTGATTTTATGGGCGATATGACTTCTTTCTTAAACTGACGCGCATCGATTTCCTTTTGCTTTTTGCATAACGCCACAGTCGTGACACAAATTCTTTCCAAAAGCAGCGTCATCGAATTTACATCAGTGATTTCGTCCATGAAATATCTCTCCACGTTGACATTCAGGCCACAATTTTTCCCTCTAGCGCCAACATTTTTCGCAGCTTCAATTTTAAACTCTTGCCAGCTCTCTTCGCTAATTGAAGCAAAAAAAGAATCGTTCTCGTATTTCTCAAATGTTTCCTTTGGAAAGTACGTTTTGAAAGCGTGATCAGCGTTTGATTTCGGTACACGCGCGTACGCAACCATATCACAGAAGTTCTCAACTAAAGATGAAGTTGAAGAATCGTGTTGAGCGCTGTGATACTCGTTGATGGCATCTTCTCTGCGTGCCATGAGCGTTTCGCAAGCTCGCGCTAAATCAGTCCAAACGACGACGTTAGGAATTACTACGTTCGTTTCAACACTTCGAGTCAATGCAACGAGTGCTTCATCGAAGCCTGCTAAAACGAGTGGGTTTCTCGCATTTCTATTCTTATTTAAGTCAATCGATGTTCCCTGAAAAAGTGACGAGCCTAGAGCGAAAATCTTCAAGACGTCAATTTTATTCGAGTGATCTTCTGTGCTATTCATCACTGCCGCGAGGGAAGATGCCGCTGATGACGAAACCATTAAATCACGAGTATAATGGAGTAAAGTCATACCGCCTCGGGAACGGGATATGTCATTCACAGCAGCATTGTCTTGACCTCTCGATTCTGTTACAATCTGTTCTTTTTCTTCGTCAATTACTTCTAAAGAATCCGTTTCTCTTTCAACAAAACTACCACCAATTTGAGTTTTATATATTCTCGCCGAGTTATATGGTAAAAGAAACGTCAGTCGGCCTAAAGTTCTCTTCAACTTATTGGCAACATGTTGGTCAAAGTTACTATTTTTCGATAGATTGTCTTCGTCGGCGAGAACTGCACACATTTGATGAGCGCCAAGATTTGCAAGATCACTCGCAAATTTTGCCTTTGTCCTCGAAGATTGATTTGCTTCAACTCGTTCAATATCACAGAGCTGAGTCTTCCAAGGAAACCAGAAGAATTCATCTTTAAACCTGACAAAGTTTTCTGTACCATTTGCGAGATTTTTGAACGACTGTAGGACAAAATCTGGAGCTGTGTCAAAGAAACGAATCAAATGCGAAAGCGTTGAAGCGACGCGGTGCGCATTCGCTATTGATTTCAAACTCTTCATATTCTTCTGCCCGGGGCGTTTATAGTAATCGTTTCGCACGAAACAAACTTCTAAGGCAGATTCGCGGCGTTTTGAAGCAGGTAATGCATGCCAAGCAAGTAATCCAAAAATAATTTTTGCGTTTGCTGCTTCAAAAAAGTCTTCCAAATCGTGCTCGTCGTCGTCGATATCCATATCGCCATCGCCACGAATATACCCACGAATTTTCGTGTCATTTGGATCGCCGTTGTTCCTTGAGCGGTTGTAATGAACTGAAAGTCCAAAAATGAATTCGCTCGATTTGAAAATGCGTTCCAATGCGTTTTCAGCAAGTTCTTTTTGTTTGTCATCATCCGCCGAGGTTGCTTCCGAGATGGTGCGGGCGAGCCAACAACATGCGATTCGGAAAAGTCGTTTGGAAACTTTTTGAGAGCCAAAAATCGCACGATCAATGATACATTTACGAAGAGATATTCGTAAAACACGTGCTTTGGCGTCGCTCAGCGTACCTTCAAACGTCAGCGCGAATGGAATCGAGTCTATCGGCATGCCGATGATGCTTCCAGCCATGGCTGTAATAGAAGCAACATCCGGATTCATGGCGCCATTTTCGCCAACTTCTTCTTCGTGACGACGCATGGTTTCGTCAAAAATAGTCAAGATGACGTTCAAACGCGTGTTTGTAACCGTTTCACGATCTGGTGTCAACCTCGCGACAGATCGTGCCAAGCGAGCACGAACTGAGTCACTGCCAGTTGAGTCTGCGTGCGCTCGAGAGAGCGTACTCAATGCGTTATCAAATACGCTTAACAGAAGATTCTTGTCTTCGATGATAATAACATCATCGCTTTCATCTTCTTCAACTGCTGCTTGAAATACCAGTTTCTCCTGTCGCTGCGATAATTGGATGAATTTCGTTACAAATGACTCGAATGTATCACCGAGAGAAATTGTTACAGGAAACTCCTCTTGCGAGACTCCTCCCTTTAAAAGAGACTCGATGGCAATCAAAAGAACGCTCGTGAACTTGTCCACTTTATTTGTACAATCGCTGCTTGGGAGAAGAACGCGCGCGAGCGCTTTCTCGCGCATGGTCTCGTCAGAAGAAGAAGAAGCAGTAGTTGAAACAGTAACCGCCACTTTTGTATTCTCCTCTTTCTCGTCCGCCGCGATTACGACGACTTTGTCTACCGTTGGAAGAGAAATGAAAGAACCGAGTACTTTTTTCCTGTTTTCGGAATCTTTTTTAGCTTCTCTTTGTTCTTTTGCAATGTCAGACTGTTCGAGCTTTCTCGACTCTGCTTCTTTTTCTGCAAGATGGCTCGCTTTTTGGCGGATTTTATCCAGCGCTTTTCCAGACTCTTTCTGAGCAATTTTTATCGCTTCTCTCTCTTTTTGTGCTCGATTAGAATCGCTAGACTCGAGAGGACGATCGCCATCCATAGTAGTAAAGTTTTTATACGACGGCAATTTTTGCAGTTGTTGTTGTAACTCGTGAGTTTCTTGACGTTTAAGAATCTTGACGGCTTTGCGCTTCAAAATCTTTTTACCATCACTCGTCGTCATCATTTGCTTTTTATCACCATCATCAACGTCATCGTCGTCGTTCTCTGCTTCTTTTTCCTCGTTTGCTTTTGAAACGGCTGACAAATCGGAGAGCTCCAATTCAGCAATTTGGTCAGCAATTTTCTCGGCGAGGACTTCTTTCTCATTCGCAACGCGCTCTCTTGAATCGCGAAGAACATTTAACGACCATACATCTACAGCGTATTTCTGATCCAAAGTCGCTCTGAGAAGGTTCGAAGCGCGCGTTAGCAAATCGTAATCGCACGAAGAAGAAGCTCTCGAATTTCCGCCGCTCGATTGCTGCACGATGAGAGCGTCGTTATTATTATCGTTCGTCGTGGTCAAACTCGCACTACGAGACAGGGTACCGCCGCCGAACGACCTTTGATCTCCAGCAATCTCAATAGCTCGTTGCGCGAACATTCCAACGCGTTCGAACAAATACTGAATCGCTTCTTGGTCGTCTCTCAACATATCGCGCAATAAGCTCGGCCTTAAAAACATCGCGCTCGCCGTAATCTCCGCCACGTTCATCGCCTTCAAGAACTCTCTCTTCCTCAGAACCTTCGCAATTCTCGATGACGTACGAAGACAACGCGTGCTGCGCCTGTTTTTGGTTCTGCTCAAACTCTGTCAACGTTTGCGCGAGCTCATCGCACGCGGACCAAAACGTCGGTACTTCCTCGAAGTCGAACGCCCGCTGCTGCGATACATCGTTCGTACTTTCAGCAGCAGAAGAAGAACGTGCGGGCAGTTCGAGACCTCCTCGGTCTCGTCGTAAATAAGGAGTAGAAGAAGACGTAGCAGTAGTAGTAGACGATGATGATCGTTGTTGTTGTTGTTGTTGCTGAAGCTTCTTCTTCATCGTTTGATCATCATCGATGACGCCCATTTCTGTGAATACGTATATATCCTAAACGCAAACTCTTTCCCGCGCTACAAAACAGTACAGTTGAACAGATCTCTCTTTTATTGTTCGTGTGACGAAAACGCCGCCCTCTCTCTCTCTCTATATATATATATGTATATATAACTCACACGCGCACTTGAAGAGAACGGAAGTGGT
>Ga0209710_1001073_pt1 | contig 22093 bp, 18 predicted proteins | sample ArcticOcean_MG_C_5_FD_187436 | JGI IMG/M metagenome (GOLD analysis project Ga0209710, IMG submission 187436) | Marine microbial communities from western Arctic Ocean - ArcticOcean_MG_CB4_138 (SPAdes) (version 2) | ecosystem: Environmental > Aquatic > Marine > Oceanic | place: Arctic Ocean...
CAATCAAAGTAATTGAAGGTCCTTTAATGGACGGCATGAATGTAGTTGGTGATTTGTTTGGCCAAGGGAAAATGTTTTTACCCCAAGTAGTTAAATCTGCTCGAGTAATGAAACAAGCTGTAGCACATCTTGTCCCTTTTATTGAAAAAGAAAAAGAAGCTGAAGAAAAAAGAACTGGCATTAAAGCAAAGCCAAAAGGGAAAATGCTAATTGCAACTGTTAAAGGTGATGTTCACGATATAGGTAAAAATATTGTTTCAGTCGTATTACAATGTAACAACTTTGAAGTTGTTAATATGGGCGTTATGGTGCCTTGTTCAGAAATACTAGCCAAAGCCAAAGAAGAAAACGTAGATATTATTGGCCTGTCTGGGCTCATAACTCCTTCACTTGAGGAGATGACCCATGTTGCAAGTGAAATGCAACGAGATCCATACTTTAAAAATAATAATGTCCCTCTTTTAATTGGTGGAGCGACAACCTCCAGAGCCCACACAGCCGTAAAAATTGCCCCTAGCTATGAAGGGCCAGTTATTCATGTTCCAGACGCCTCCCGATCCGTCTCAATGATGCAATCACTCATGGACCCTGTAAAAAAAGTTGAATATCTTATAGGGCTGTCTAAGGATTATGAAAATGTTAGGATGCTGCACCTAAATAAAAAAGGTGCTAAATATATTTCACTCAAATCTGCTAGAGAAAATAAACTGCACCTAAAATTTGAACCAAAAAAACCTAAATTTATTGGTCGTAGAGTTTTTGAGAATATTGATCTCAAACTACTTGCTGAATTCATAGACTGGTCTCCTTTTTTCCAAACATGGGATTTACATGGTAAGTATCCAGCTATCCTTAAAGATAAAGTTGTTGGGGAAAGCGCCTCTCAACTCTTTATTGAAGCTAAAACAATGCTCAATAAAATAATCAATGAAAAAAAATTAAAAGCAAATGGTGTGATTGGTTTTTATCCTGCAAACTCGGTTAATGATGATATAGAAATATATGAAAATGAAGACAGAGCTAAACCTATTTTTACCTATTATTGCCTAAGACAACAAACTGAGAAGCCAAGCATTAAAGGAACACTAAACCCTAACCAATGCTTGTCTGATTATATTGCTCCGAAATTAACCGGCGTAAAAGATTATATTGGAATGTTTGCTGTAACTTCTGGTATCAATGCTGAAATTTATGAAAAAATATTTGAAGAAGCGGAAGATGACTATAGCTCAATTATGATTAAAGCTATTACTGACAGATTAGCTGAAGCTTTTGCTGAATATATGCATGATAGAATAAGACAGGATTTATGGGGATACCAAACTGCTAATGAAATATCAACAGAAGATATGATAAAAGAGAAATATGAGGGAATTAGGCCTGCTCCTGGATATCCAGCCTGCCCTGAACATACTGTAAAAAAAGATATATTTGAGCTACTAAAAACAAATGAAATTGGAATGGAATTAACGGAGAGTATGGCTATGCTGCCAGCTTCTTCAGTAAGTGGCTTTTACTTCTCCCATCCTAACTCTAAATATTTTAGTGTTGGAAATATTGATGAAGACCAAGTCAACGATATGGCAAAACGCAGAGATATTTCTGTTAATGTGATTAAAAAATGGTTAGCTTCTAATTTAAGGTAGGAAGTATGCATATTCATATACTGGGTATATGTGGAACATTTATGGCGGGAATTGCTGCTATAGCAAAAGCCCAAGGACATAAAGTAACGGGATGCGATCTAAATGTTTACCCGCCTATGTCAACACAACTTGAACAATTAGACATAAAAATTACTGAAGGCTACGATGCAAAACAAGTTGAGATAAAACCAGATATATTTATTATTGGAAACGTTATTACTCGAGGTAATCCTTTAATTGAATCAATATTAAATCAAAAACTTAAATATCAATCCGGGCCTCAATGGCTTTATGAGAATATTTTACATGACAAGTGGGTTCTTGCAGTAGCTGGGACACATGGCAAAACTTCAACTACTGCCATGCTAGCTTGGATTCTAGAAGCTAATGGTTTTGCGCCAGGTTTTTTGATTGGTGGTATCCCAAATAACTTTAATGTTTCAGCAAGATTACCAATCAATAATAATAAAAACTCTTCTACTTTTTTTGTCATTGAAGCAGACGAGTATGACACTGCGTTCTTTGATAAAAGATCAAAGTTTGTTCACTATCACCCAAATACATTAATTTTAAACAATCTTGAATTTGATCATGCAGATATTTTTGAAAATATTGAAAATATTGAAAAACATTTTCATCATTTAATTAGAACTATTCCAAACATCGGTAAAATTATTTTCAATAATGATAGCTTATCACTTAAAAAAGTATTGAAGCAAGGCTATTGGTCAGAGATTGAAGATTTTGGGTCTATGGGTAAATGGACTTATCAAAAAATAAATGAAAATGAATTTGAAGTGTACTTTCAAGAAAAATATCAAGGCATCGTCAAATGGGATTTAATTGGACATCATAATGCGCATAATGCTTTAGCTGCAATTGCTGCATCCAAACATGTCGGCATACCTTCAGATAAGTCAATCAGCGCTTTGGGTAAATTTAAAAATGTGAAAAAAAGAATGGAGCTTTTAGAGTCCACTAGAGGGATAAATATTTATGATGATTTTGCTCATCATCCAACAGCTATAAAAACTACATTAGAGGGCTTAAGGAATAAAATAGGTACGGATCGAATAGTTGCAATAATTGAACCAAGATCAAACACAATGAAATTAGGAAAAATGAAGGATGCTTTACTTATAAGCCTAAAGGAGGCAGATATTATTTTCTGTTTTTCAAAAAATTTATCATGGGACCCTAAAATATTATTTAAAAATATTCCCAATGTAACTGTCATGAAGGATATAGATATATTAGCAAATAAAATTATTGATTCTTGTCAGCCTAATGACAACATAATTTTTATGAGTAACGGTGGATTCTCAGGACTACAAAATAAAGTGATTCAACTATTAAAAAATGAATAATTTTCAAAAATATGGCCTACTAATCGCTATTATTTTTTCAGTTTTACTTCACCTTGTTATTATAAAAAATTTTTCTTTTTCAATTATTAAATCCACTATTCAAGATGGTTTTGATAATATGCAAGTGACTTTAGTTAAGCCGTTGCCTTCTGAAGACGGAAAAAGCTTATCTAACAAAAAAAAATTGCCTCCGAAGAACTCTTTAACTATTATAGATAGTCAAGGTGATCTTACAAATAAGGTTGTTATTAACAATCAAAAAATAATTAAATCTAAAAGTAAATCAATCGATACATCAAAAATTTTATCTGAAATAAAAAATATAGACTTTTCAGCCAAGACGGATAATCTTAAGGGGCGACAAAGAGTCAGGACTATTTCAGCCAATACTACGGATTATATTTATAAACTTTACTTTGATGCATGGAGGCAAAAAATAGAGAAAATTGGTGCAATGAATTATCCCAAAGAAGCATCTGAATTAGGTATGTTTGGGTCACTTAGATTAACTGTATCACTTAACTCAGATGGCACAATTAAAAATTTATTTATTAATAAATCTTCTGGACATAAAGAACTCGATCTAGCAGCACTTAATATTGTTAAACTTGGGGAGCCTTATGCAAGGTTTCCTGCAGAAATTCTTAAAAATGTTGATATTATTAATATAACTCGTAGATGGAAGTTTACTGAAAAAAATAACTTTTCTAAATAATCTATTCCTGATGATACTTGGCACTATAATTGCGAACAGTTTCTAATAATGCTTGAAGGTTTTCAGGTGGTGTAAACTGTGTAATTCCATGGCCTAAATTAAAAATATGTCCTTCGCCATAACCATAGTCATCAAGAACTCTTTTAACTGCTACTTCAATTGACTTGGGATTCGATAACAAAATTGCAGGGTCCAGATTTCCCTGTAAAGCAACTTTATTATTTACTAGTTTTCTAGCAGGGCCGAGGTCTGTCTGCCAATCAACGCCGAGAGCATCTGCACCACTATTAGCTTGGGCTTCTATCCACTGTCCGCCGCCTTTTGTAAATATAATTTTTGGGACATCTTGATAACCTAATAAATTTAAGTTTGAAATAATTACCTTCATATAATTTAACGAATGACTTTCATATTCGCTATGTGCTAAAGCACCCCCCCATGAATCAAAAATCATAACTACATCTGCACCTGCATCAATTTGACAGGCTAAATATTTAGTTACAGTTTCAGTATTTATTTTAAGAATATGATTAATCAAATCTGGCCGACTATATAACATTTGCTTTATTTTTAAAAAATCTGTTCTTCCTTTGCCTTCAACCATATAAGTTGCGAGTGTCCACGGACTTCCTGAAAATCCAATTAATGGAACTCTATTTTTAAGGGCTTCCTTGATTGATTTAACCGCATTAAAAACATATGATAATTTTTCTTCAACATCTGGTATGTCTAGCTTTTGAACTGCTTTCTCATCTTGTAATGGGTTTTTAAATTTTGGGCCTTCACCTTCTTCGAAATAAAGACCTAATCCCATTGCGTCAGGCACAGTCAAAATATCTGAAAATAAGATTGCTGCATCTAAATTGGGGTATCTTTCTAGGGGCTGCATTGTTACCTCAGTAGCAAAATCTTTATTTTTACAAAGATCTAAAAAACTCCCTGCTTGCTTTCTAGTTTTTCGATATTCTGGGAGATAGCGCCCCGCTTGCCTCATTATCCAAACTGGAGTGTATGGTGTTCTTTCTCTTAAAAGTGTTTTTAAAAAAACATCATTAATAATAGAGGTCATATTAAGTTGAGTAGTTTATCTTGGAAGAACTGAAGAGCCCATTAAGAACTCATCTACGGCGCGTGCGCATTGTCGGCCTTCTCTAATAGCCCAAACAACTAGAGATTGGCCACGGCGCATATCCCCTGCTGCAAAAACTTTTCCTCTTGAGGTAAAATAAGCCTTATCCCCCTCTGTAGAAGCTTTAGCATTGCCTCGTTTGTCTTTCTCAATTAAGAATTTATCCAGCATTGTTTGTTGTGGACCCATAAATCCCATCGCCAACAAAACTAAATCTGCTTTTATTTTAAATTCTGTATTAGGGATTTCCTGCATTTTTCCATCACGCCATTCTACTTTTACGCCAATTAATTCTTTAACTTTTCCACCTTCACCAACAAATGATTTGGTAGCAATTGACCAATCTCTGTCACATCCTTCTTCGTGTGAGCTAGATGTTCTCATCTTTAATGGCCAATATGGCCAAATCATAGATTTATTTTCTTGCTCCGGTGGCTGAGGCATTAATTCAAATTGCGTTATTGAAGAAGCACCGTGCCTATTTGAAGTTCCTACACAATCGGACCCAGTATCTCCACCGCCAATAACTACGACATGCTTTCCGGTTGCCTTAATTTGGTCGGAAACTTTATCACCTGCTATGATTTTATTTTGAAATGGTAAAAAATCCATTGCAAAATGAACACCTTCTAACTCTCTTCCTGGTACAGGAAGATCTCTTGGCCACTCTGCTCCACCGGTTAAAATAACAGCATCATAATCTTCTACCAATTTTTCAGGGTCAACAGTTTCCCCCACATTTTGATTTGTCTTAAATTTTACGCCCTCAACTTCCATTTGATTAACTCTTCGATCTATATGAATTTTCTCCATTTTAAAATCTGGTATTCCGTATCGAAGAAGGCCTCCAACACGATCATTTTTTTCATAAACTTCTATATCATGACCAACTCTTGCCAGCTGTTGCGCTGCAGCAAGACCGGCTGGACCTGATCCAACAACAGCTATTTTCTTTTTAGTTTTAATTTTTGATATTTGAGGAAGCACCCAATTATTTTCCCAAGCTTTATCTATAATTGCATGTTCTATTGATTTAATACCTACAGGATCTGAATTAATATTTAAGGTACATGCTGCCTCACAAGGAGCTGGACATATACGCCCAGTAAACTCTGGAAAATTATTTGTAGAATGAAGTACATCAATTGCTGCTTCCCAGTCCTGCTTAAAAACTAAATCATTCCAATCTGGGATGATATTATTTACTGGACATCCATTATTACAAAATGGAATTCCGCAATCCATGCAGCGAGCCCCTTGGACCTTCGCTTCTTCATCTGTCAAATGCAAAATAAATTCTTTATAATTTTTTACACGTTCTTCAGTTGGAAGATTTCTCTCATTTTGTCGTGCAAAATCTAAAAATCCTGTAACTTTTCCCATTAAGCCACTTCCTTTTTTTTAGTTTCTTTCATTTCGTTCAATGCTCTTTTATACTCAATTGGCATAACTTTCACAAAATTTTCTAATTCAACATCCCATTGGTTTAGTATCTTTTTCGCAATATTGCTTTTAGTATATTGACAATGGTTTTCAATAAGAGTTTTCAAAATTATCTCATCTGCCAAATTTAAATGTTGAGGTATATCAGATTCGATATTTTCTTTTTCCACTTTATCGAGTGTTACCATGGATAAATTACAATAGTTTTTAAATGTCTTATTTGGATTATAAACATAAGCAACCCCGCCAGACATTCCAGCTGCAAAATTTTGACCTGTTTTACCTAAAATTACTACAGTTCCGCCAGTCATATATTCACAGCCATGATTGCCAACGCCTTCTATTACAGCAGAGGCTCCTGAGTTTCTTACACAAAACCGCTCGCCACCAATCCCGTTGAAATAAGTTTCCCCAGATGTTGCCCCATACATAGTCGTGTTTCCAACAATAATATTCTCTTCAGCTAGCCCTCTAAATTTCTTGGGTGGTTGTATAATAATCTTCCCTCCACAAAGTCCTTTACCGACGTAATCATTCCCTTCACCACTAAGATTAAAAGTTATCCCTTTAGCTAAAAATGCACCGAAACTTTGTCCGGCAGTTCCATTCAAGTTTATCTTTATAGAATCTTCTGGCAAGCCTGTATTTCCATATCTTTTTGCTACTTCATGAGAAAGCATAGTACCGACAGTTCTATTAACATTAGTAATTGATATATCAAGCGTAATGTTTGATTTATCTTTAATTGCAGAAATCGTATTTTTAATTAATTCATTATCAAGAGCATTTTGTAGTCCATGATCTTGGCTTTCAGTATTATATTTTGCAGTATCATTTTCTATTTTAGGTTGATAAAATATTTTACTAAAATCAAGTCCATTTATTTTCCAATGCTCGATACCTTTTTGCTTATCTAATAAATCAGATCGCCCAATTAAATCATTAAATTTCCTGATACCTAGAGATGCCATTATTTCCCTTGCCTCTTCAGCGACAAAGAAAAAGAAGTTAACTACATGTTCTGGTTGACCAGAAAATCTTTTTCTTAATTCTGGATCTTGTGTAGCAATTCCAACTGGACAAGTATTTAAATGACATTTTCTCATCATTATGCAACCTTCAACTACAAGTGGCGCAGTCGCAAAACCAAATTCATCGGCTCCTAACATCGCCCCTACAACAACATCTCTGCCTGTTTTTAATTGGCCGTCAACCTGGAGTATTACTCTGCTTCTTAATTGATTTAATATTAAAGTTTGCTGGGTTTCTGCTAATCCAATTTCCCAAGGGCCGCCTGCATGCTTAATCGAAGTTAATGGTGATGCTCCCGTGCCGCCATCATGGCCTGCTATAACAATATGATCTGCTTTGGCTTTGGTTACTCCAGCTGCTACAGTTCCTACACCTGTTTCTGCAACTAATTTAACTGAGATACTAGCTTTTGGATTCGCATTTTTTAAATCATGTATTAATTGAGCTAAGTCCTCAATAGAATAAATATCATGATGTGGTGGTGGTGAAATTAAACCTACTCCAGGTACAGAAAATCTAAGCTTAGCTATATAATCACTAACTTTATGTCCGGGTAACTGCCCTCCCTCACCGGGTTTAGCCCCTTGTGCCATTTTAATTTGAATTTGATCTGCAGATGCTAAATATTCTGCAGTTACTCCAAACCTTCCAGACGCTACTTGCTTAATTCTAGATCGTAATGAATCTCCTGCTTTTAAATTAATATTTCTCATTATAATATCGGAATCTAAATGATCAGAAATTGTAGTGTCTTTTAAAATTGGAAAACTTCTTCGAATATCTTCACCACCTTCGCCAGTGTTTGATTTACCGCCTATTCGGTTCATTGCAATAGCTAAAGTTGAATGTGCTTCAGTTGATATAGAACCTAAAGACATTGCTCCTGTTGTAAATCTTTTAACAATCTCTTTTGCTGACTCAACTTCATCTAAAGGAATTGATTCTTTTATTTTAAATGCAAATAAGCCCCTCAATGTCATATGTCTATGGGCTTGATTATTTATAAGTTCTGCATACTCTTTATAGGTCTCATAATTATTTTTTTTAGTTGAATGTTGAAGTTTAGCTATAGATTCAGGGGTCCACATATGCTCTTCACCTCTAATCCTAAATGCATATTCTCCTCCAGCATCCAGAGCATTGCTTAATACTGGGTCATTACCATAAGCTAATTGATGAATTCTCACGGCCTCCATAACAACTTGATCCATACCAATTCCGTCGACATTAGACACAGTCCCAGTAAAATATTTTTCGATGAAATTCTCATTCAATCCAATTGCCTCGAAAACTTGAGCCCCACAATATGATTGATAGGTTGATATTCCCATCTTTGACATAACCTTAAATAAACCTTTGCCTATGGCCTTAATATAATTTTCCTGAGCCATAATAAAATCATCGGTGAGAGTTTTTATTGTTTCATATGTTAACCATGGGCAAATAGCTTCAGCACCATAACCTGCTAGTAAAGCAAAATGGTGTACTTCTCTTGCTGAGCCAGTATCTATAACTAATCCTGCATTTGTTCTATTGCCAGATTTAACTAAAAATTGATGCGTTGACGAGCAAGCAAGTAAGGCTGGAATTGCCAATCTAGCAGAAGATGTAGCCCTATCTGAAAGAATTATTATATTAAATCCATCATTAATTGCCTGATCTGCTTTTTTACAAATATCTTCTAAAGCATTTCTCATTACAACAGCCGAGTCTTCATCCGAATCTGTGACAAAAGTAATATCTATTACTTTTGATTTAAATTTATTTTCTGTCAATGAGTCAATTTTTTTTAGTTGCTCCAATTCGTCAATACTTAAAACTGGCTGACTAGCTTCCAATCTAAAAGGTGGCTCTTTATCATCAATTCCAAGAAGATTAGGTTTAGGTCCAATAAATGTTACTAATGACATCACTATGCTTTCACGAATTGGATCTATTGGCGGATTAGTAACTTGTGCAAATAATTGTTTAAAATAATTGTATAAAATTTTAGGGCGGTTTGACAAAACTGGCAATGCGGAATCATTGCCCATGGATCCAGAATTTTCTTGCCCTGTTTCAATCATTGGGCTTAAAATAAACGAGAGATCTTCTTGGCTATACCCAAAACTTTGCTGTAAATCTAACAAACTTTCTTTGTGTTTAAATTTAACATCGATAACTTTTAAATCCCCTAAAAAATAACGGGATTTTTTTATCCAGTCTTGATATGGTTTTTCTGAAGATAACAATTCTTTAATCTCATCATCTTCAATTAATTTTCCTTCTTCGAGATCAATAAGTAACATTTTCCCTGGCTCAAGTCGCCATTTTTTTATAATTTTATCTTCAGGAAACTTTAGAACACCCATTTCTGAGGCCATCATTAAATCGCCATCGTCAGTCAGTAAATATCTAGCGGGTCGCAATCCATTTCTATCTAATGTTGCTCCAATCATTTTTCCATCAGTAAAAGCAACAGCTGCAGGGCCATCCCAAGGCTCCATTAAGGCCGCATGGTATTCATAAAATGCTTTTCTTTCTTCACTCATGAGTGAATTCCCTGCCCATGGCTCGGGGATTAACATCATCATTGCATGAGAAAGGCTGTACCCGCCAGCAACTAGAAGCTCTAAACAATTATCAAAGCAAGCTGTATCTGACTGTCCATTCTCAATTAATGGCCATAGCTTTTCTAAATCTCTCCCAAGAAGCAAAGAATACATTTTTTCACGACGCGCATTCATCCAATTTACATTGCCTTGAACAGTATTAATTTCACCATTATGAGCCACCATTCTGTAAGGGTGAGCAAGCTCCCATGAAGGGAAAGTATTTGTAGAAAATCTTTGATGAACTAGAGCTAACGCTGACTGCATTAATTCATTTAATAAATCTTCAAAATAAATACCGACCTCACATGCAAGTAGCATGCCTTTATAAACTATTGTTCTTGAAGACATGGAAGTTATATAAAATTTTGCTGGGTCATCAATATTTAGCTTATTGACTTCAATTTCAATTCTTCTACGGATAACAAATAATTTTCTTTCGAAATCATCTTGTGAAGCACAATTCTTATTTCTACTGATAATAATTTGCTTGATGACTGGTTCAACATCTCGAGCTGCCGCAGCAATATTTTTATTATTAACCGGAACTTCCCGCCATCCTATTTCAACTTGACCTTCTTCTGCAATCATCCTTGATATAATTGCCTCACATTTTTCTCTTGCAGACTTTGACTGAGGTAAAAAAATCATTCCAACACCATAATGCCCCGCTTCAGGTAGTTCTGTTTTTAAATTTTTGATTTCTTCTCGAAAAAAACTGTCAGGCATCTGTATCAATAATCCAGCACCATCCCCAAGCTTCGGATCATATCCAGTTGCACCTCGATGCGTAAGATTTGTGAGGATTTCTAGGCCTTGCTGAACAATACGATGACTTTTCCTACCATGTATATTAGTAATAAACCCCACACCACAAGAATCGTGTTCATTTTTTGGGTTATATAAGCCTTGTTTTAAATTTTTTTGATTTGCCATTAAACTTTTATTCTTTATATTTTTACTCTTCTAAACGGAACCGCCAATTTTATGCTTATTTGTCTATTTACTCAATGATTTGAAAGAAATTAATTTAATCATTTAAGCTTTCGAATGCCTTGTGAGATGCTTTAATTGTTTCATTAATATCCTTTTCTGTATGTGCTGCCGAAACAAACCCAGCCTCAAATGCAGATGGGCCAAAATAAATACCCTGTTTCAACATAGAATGAAAAAACTTATTAAATTTTACACGATCACTTTCCATGATTTCATCAAAGCTATTTGGGGGTGATTCTCTAAAATAAAAACCAAACATCCCCCCTACACTTCTGGCAGAGAATTTAATACCATTTTTACTTGCAGCCTCTGTCATTCCATCAACTAGATCTTTTGTCATTAAACTCAATTGTTGATAAAAATTTGGTTTTTGAATTAGTTCGAGTGTTTTTAAGCCAGCCGCAACTGCAACTGGATTTCCAGATAAGGTGCCCGCTTGATAAACTGGTCCTAATGGTGCTAACTTTTGCATAATCTCTTTTTTGCCCCCAAAAGCACCAACCGGCAATCCACCGCCGATTACCTTTCCTAACGTTGTCATATCTGGAGTTACCCCATATAGCTCCTGAGCTCCTCCTAATGCGACTCTAAACCCAGTCATTACTTCATCAAAAATTAAAATGGTGCTATGTTGCGTACAAAGCTGTCTCAATTTTTTTAAAAATTTAATGTCAGGTAAAATTAAATTCATATTCCCAACAATTGGTTCAATAATGACACATGCAATCTCATTCCCCATCTCAGTAAAGCATTTTTCTAAAGCCTCAGTATCGTTAAATGGAAGTGTGTGGGTGTGCTTTGCTACATCTGCAGGTACGCCAGCAGAACTCGGCTGACCAAACGTTAAAGCACCTGATCCAGCTTTTACTAATAATGCATCTGCATGTCCATGATAGCAGCCTTCAAATTTAACAATACGGTCTCTTGACGTAAACCCTCTTGCAACCCGGATTGCACTCATAGTTGCTTCAGTTCCACTACTTACCAACCTAACCTGCTCCATACTTGGCACCAATCTAACTAACATTTCAGCCATATCTAACTCTTTTGAAGTTGGTGCTCCAAAAGATAGGCTATTTTTTGCAATCTCTTGTACCACTTCAATTACTTCTGGGTGGGCGTGGCCTAAAATCATTGGCCCCCATGAATTAATATAATCAATATATTCTTTATTATTCTCATCCCAAAGCCGACTTCCCAATCCTTTTTTAAAGAAAATTGGCGTGCCTCCAACTGAAGAAAATGCTCGAACAGGTGAATTAACTCCTCCAGGAATAAATTTCTGAGATAATTCAAATAGGTTTTTATTTTTGTCTGTCATAATTTCTCATTTTTTATAAGACTTGAAAATTGCCTAGCCGTTCCTTCTATGTCTTTTTTTTTAAATAAACTATTAATCACTGCAATACAACTAACTCCCTTATTAGTTAGTAATTCTATATTCTCAAGATTAATTCCCCCAATTGCAACTATAGGTATTTTAAATTTTTTTAAAACTAAAGCTATGAAATCTAATGAAGCTATTGGCGCATTCGGCTTTGTTGTCGTTGGAAAACATGCCCCTAATGCTATATACGTTACGCCATTATCTACTGCGTTTTTGACTCTATCAATAGAGTTGTAACAAGAAACTCCTATTATCTTTGAAGACCCCAGAATTAAACGTGCTTTTTCTAAACTGTCGTCATTTTCACCTAAATGCACTCCATCTGCATCTAAAATACGGCATAATTCAATATCGTCGTTTATAATTAATGGTACTTTATAGTAATCACATACAATTTTAATTTTTCTTGCTTGTTTCTCCTGCTCAATCTTAGAAAGTTTTTTAGATCGATATTGGATCAGCCTTGCCCCACCTTTAATACAAGATTCTACTTTTGAGATTAATACAAATAAATCCCTTTCTTCAGGCGTTATAGCATAAAGACCTTTAATGATGTGTAAATTTTCCATCGTCTTCAAAACCATTATCCTGAAAAAATCGGTTTGGAATCAATTGTCCCATACCAGGTTTAAAACCATTTTTTAATGCTTGCCATGTGAAATGTTGAGCCTCTTCTACGGCCTCTTCAATTGACAATCCTAATGCATAATAAGCAGAGATGGCAGAAGTCAATGTACAACCTGACCCATGGTAACTTTCAGGAAGTCGATCCCAATGGTATGGGATTATTTGATTTGATGAGCTATATAAAGTATTAATCACATTCTCTGTATTCTCATGAGTCCCTGTTATTAAAATATTTTCACATCCCATTTCTTTTAAACGGCTCGCACATACCTCAATAGATAAGTCAGAAGGTTGATCTTCATTACTTACCAGCTGCCTTGCTTCTAAGCTATTTGGGGTTATTAATAACGACTCAGGAAATAATAATTCCATCATCATATTCCTAGCTTCGATATCAGAAAATTCATCTCCGCGCCCAGAAGCCAGAACAGGGTCTATAATTAAAGGGATTTCTGGATAATCTGAAATAATTTCAGCAATAGTAGTAATATTTTCTTTGCTTCCCAATAATCCCAATTTAAATATTTCCACTTCCATATCCTCTAATATAAGTCGGGCTTGATTATTTACCATATCAGAATCAATAGGAATTAATTTGTTAACGCCAATGGTGTCTTGGACAGTAACCCCTGTCGCAATTGAAATTGGGTGGCAACCTAAGCTTGCAATAGTTAAAACATCAGCTTGCAACCCAGCACCACCAGTAGGATCTGTTGCAGAAAAAGTCATAACTTTCGGGGGTGATTTAATCATATTGTTATTGTATAGTGAATTAAATAAACCAGTTAAAATTCTAAAGGGTCGACATCAATAGACCACTTAACTCTATTAGCTAAATGATATTGTCTTAAATAAGCAGTCCATTGTTTTAATAAATTTTGTAAATCTTTACGTGCATTAGCTTGAATAAATAACTGAAATCTTTCGTAACCTTTTAATCTTTCTATTGAAGGCCTTACAGGGTCATAAATTACAACTTTATTTGATAAAGATTCAGCATATCTAGCTGCATCATTAATAAATTGTTCGCCGTACTTTAATTGTTTAGATTCAACCCTCAAAATAGCAGTAAAACTAAAGGGGGGAAGGCCCATTTGCTCTCTTTCCTGAAGAAGTGTTTGAGCAAAAATTTCATAGTTATGTTTTTTAACCCCCTCAAATACTGGATTGTGAGGAAATACGGTTTGAATAAGAACTTCTCCTGCTATATTGGAACGTCCTGCACGTCCAGATACTTGCATTAATTGTGAAAATAATTTCTCTGGGGCACGATAATCTGGACTATATAAAGCATTGTCTGCATCAAGAATTCCAACCAAAGTTAAAAAAGGAAAATCGTGCCCTTTAGCTAACATTTGAGTTCCGACTAGTATGTCAATTTCTCGATTGTTCATTCTATCGTGAAGCAAAGTTAAAGATTTTTTAGTCCTTGTAGTATCTTTGTCGACCCTTAAAATAGATGCATTAGGAAATAATTTATTTAAAGCCTCTTCTACTTTTTGTGTTCCTGAGCCAAGTGGGCGTAAACCCATGCTAGCGCATATAGGGCATCGATTAATTATATTCTGATCATGTCCACAATGATGGCATTTCAATCTATTTGTTTTCTGATGAACTACCAATTTAGAGCTACATCTTTTACATTCTGCAGTCCAGCTGCATGAAGAGCAAAAGAGAGTGGGGGCAAAACCTCTTCGGTTAATAAAAATTAATGATTGCTCTTTACGTTTTAGTCGATCATTTATCGCATCCACTAATGCCCTAGAAATTCCGTTTTTAGTTTTATCATTTACTAAGATTGTTTGTATTTTTGGAAGAGACGCTTCTTTAACTGCTCGAAAACTTAACTTCAAGAAATTATATTTATTATCTAAGCGTGTGGCATTGTGCCAGCTCTCCAAAGAGGGCGTTGCAGTGCCTAATACAATAGGTATATTACTATTTTTCGCACGAACCATTGCAACATCTCTTGCATGATATCTCAATCCATCTTGTTGTTTAAAAGATATGTCATGTTCTTCATCAATAATAATTATCTTAATAAAAGGCATCGGTGTAAAAATCGCTAATCTTGTCCCAATAATAATCCTAGCTTCACCTGACTTTGCTTTTCTCCAATTGTCCAATCGCTCAATATCAGTTAAATGACTATGCAAACTCACTAATTTTTTAGTAGGGAATCGTGTACGAAATCTATTTTCTAATTGTGGGGTCAAATTTATCTCAGGGACTAGAATCAAAGCTTGAGTGTTAGATTCTTTTAAAATCTGCTCAATTAGTTGCATATAAACTTCTGTTTTGCCACTTCCAGTAATGCCAAAAATTAAAGATGCTTGATATCCTTTTTTATTTTTAATAGCATTAATTACTGCTTTTTGTTCATCGTTTAATGATGGTATTTCAACTTTTAAAACCTCTTCTTTAGGCTCATATATTTTTGATTTCAAGCATCCATATATTTCCAACTTGTGAACACAATCTGACCAGTTAGAAACTAATTTCATAACATCTGTCTGCCTCATATCACTTATAAGTATTGCTTCTGCAACTTTTCTTATTCTCAGTTGGCGTGCTGGTAATTGATTAATGAATTCTTTAGTTAATTTCTCGGTTGCTTGATAAATTAATTCAAACTGACGCAATTGATTTAAATTCTTTTTTAAACGGCTAGGGACAACAGACATTATCGTTTGACCAATTGGATAATGATAATATTCCGAAACAAAAGTTAGCAATTTCAACATTTGCGTATCAAAAATTACTTCTGGGTCCACTTTTATTACTGATTTTAATTTAGATGGATGAATATGAGAATGTAAAGAAATCCCATAAATAACCCCGATCAATTTTCTTCTTCCAAAAGGAATCGTTACATACTGCCCAATAGAAAAAGGCTCTCCATTTGGCAAATAATCAAACAATTGATCAATAGGAACATTAATAGCAACTTTTAAAAATTTTTGTTTATCACTCATTACCTATTTGCAATTTATTCCTTAAAAATATCTCAATGGATAGGGTAAAATAACTCTTTTAACTATTATTGTAACCTTGTGAAAGCACACCTGACCGAATTACTTTTTTCAGTAGTTAAACAAATCACTGATTACACTGATTCGTCTATTATTATTATTGATAGGCCGAAAATAATCAGCCATGGCGATTTCTCTACAAACTTATGTCTAATATTATCTAAAAAATTAAAAAAGTCCCCGCGTGATGTCGCAGCAATAATTTTAGACAAAATACCTCCTTCTGATCTTATTACTAAAATTGAAATAGCAGGTGCAGGCTTCCTAAATTTCTTTTTAAGTAGTAAAGCTAATAATGTAATCATTAATAGCGCCTTAAACTTAAAAAATGATTATGGGATGAACCAAACCGGTAATCATCAAAAAATACAAATTGAATTTGTTTCTGCAAATCCAACAGGGCCTCTCCATATTGGCCATGGAAGAGGGGCAGCAATTGGTGACTGTTTAGCTCGGCTTTTTGAAGCATCTGGTTGGATTGTTACACGTGAGTTTTATTACAATGATGCTGGCGAACAAATTAATAATTTGACGCGTTCTGTAAAAGCATCGTGCCAAAATATTCCGACCGATGATGCCAAATTTCCTTCTGATGGCTATCATGGAGATTATATAAATGAGATTGCAAAAGATTTTTTATCAATGGAAACAATAGAATGCCAGGGGGAAAGCATTAAGGCCTCTGGTAAAATTAAAGATACTAAATCAATGCAAGAATTTAGTGTCGCCTACCTCAGAAACGAGCAAGATCAAGATCTCATAGCTTTTAGAACTAAATTCGATGTCTATAGTTTAGAATCTTCTTTTTATGAAAATGGTAAAGTTAAAAAAGTGGTTAATACCCTTATTGAAGAAGGGCACACATATGAAAAAGATGGTGCACTATGGTTAAAAACTACAAACTTTGGAGATGATAAAGATCGTGTGATGCAAAAAACAGATGGAAGCTATACTTATTTTATACCTGATGTAACTTATCATTTAGACAAATGGGAAAGAGGATTTAAGAAAGTTATTAATGAGCAAGGAGCGGATCATCACAGTACAATTAGTCGGGTTCGGGCTGGACTTCAAGGACTAAATAAAAATATACCAAAAGATTGGCCAGAATATGTACTTCATCAAATGATTACTGTCATTAAAGGAAATAAAGAGATTAAAATCTCAAAAAGAGCAGGCAGTTATTTAACTTTAAGAGAATTAATTAATGAGGTGGGCTGCGATGCCACACGATATTTTTTAGTGGCAAGAAGACCTGATTCACAATTAGTCTTTGATGTTGATTTAGCTAAAAGTCAAAATAATAATAACCCTGTTTTTTACATTCAATATGCGCATGCAAGAATATCTAAAGTACTCGAGCAATGGGGGGGTGATATTTCCACACTCAAACTTGATGATTCTTTTACTTTTGATAGCCAAGCTGAACTAAAATTAATTAAAAGCATTGGAATTTATCCTGAGATTGTTTTACAAGCTACTAATGAGCTTGCCCCTCATCAAATAGCTAATTTTCTCAAAGATTGTGCAGCAGAACTCCATAGCTACTATAATGATAGTAAATTCTTAGTAGAAGACGAAAAAATTAAAATTGCAAGATTATCATTAATCAATAGTGCAAAGTATGTTTTAAGAAATGGTTTGCACTTATTAGGTATTGAAGCTCCCAAAAAAATGTAAAAGGAAGAAATTATGGCAGATGATTATAGAACTAAACATGCAAAAAAAGCTGAAGGTACTCCTTTCACTAATGGGGTATTTGTTGGTTTACTTTTTGGTATTCTTGTTTCTATTGCTGTTACTCTTTTTATTACAAGCGGCAAAAGTCCATTTGTATCAAAAGATACTGCGGGGGCTTGCATAGAAATTAATTCTGCACTGGGAGATGAAGATGTCATTAACATTGATGCAGACACTGGGTTTGATTTTTATGATGCTCTGCCTCTCGATAATTCAAACTATGCAAATGATAATATACCAGCTGATCCAGATCAAAATAGAGATGTAAATTACTACTTACAAGTTGGTGCTTTTTCAGAAGTTAGTCCAGCAGACAATTTAAAAGCTAAATTAGCTTTAATGGGTTTCGAATCAGTCATTATGTCTGCCAAAATTGGTGATAATGCTTTTCACCGCGTTTGTGTTGGGCCATATAGTGAGCTTGTAAAATCAAGAGATATGCGTGAAAAACTAATTAAAGAGGGATTTAAGGCGAACTTAATCAAACTTACTAAGCCTAAATCTAACTAAAAAATTTAAATGAGGATGTATATGAAAAAAATAATATTTATAATTTTAATTGCAATTTCTAACTTTGTTTTTGCTGTCCAGCCTGAGCCTGGCATCAATTTTAAACCCACTAAAGAAGTCATTCCTACTGAATCAAAAGACAAAATCGAAGTAGTTGAATTATTTTGGTACGGCTGTGGTCATTGCTACACTATGGATCCTTATCTAGACAAATGGGCAGATAATTTAGCTAAAGATGTTATCTTTAAAAGAATTCCTGCAATCCCAAGAAAAGATTGGGTTCCATCTGCAAAAGCATATTATGCTTTGGAGTCTTTAGGGCTTGTAAACAAATTACATGAAAAATTATTTGATGCTATACATAAAGAAAAAATATTCAAACATAATGATACAAAAGCACTTATTAATTGGATTACCCTTAATGGAAAACTTGATAAAAAAAATGTAGAAGCAGCCTTTAATTCATTTTCGATGAAATCTAAACTATCCCGCTCATTTAAAATATTTAAGGCGGCCGGTGCAACTGGAGTTCCAACAATGATCATAGATGGAAAATATTTTACCTCTAGCACAATGGCGGGTGGCGAAAAAAATGCTATCGACATAATGAATTTTATTATAAAAAACGTTAGAAAAGATAAAGCTAAAAAATAACCTTATGATTAAGCATAGACGACCTGAAACATTTAGTGATTTTATTGCCTTAAGTATTACTAGATTCTTACGATTTTTTGCTGATACTTTCTTTGCTAAAAGATATGGGCATAGGGCTGTAGTCCTTGAAACTATAGCCGGTGTTCCAGGGATGGTAGCTGGAATGTGGATACATTTAAAGTGTTTAAGAAAGATGCAAAATGATCGTGGCTGGATAAAATTACTACTTGATGAAGCAGAAAATGAACGGATGCACCTAATGACTTTTATTGAGATTGCAAAACCTAACTGGATCGAAAGAGCAATGATTTTATTCGCCCAAGCATTATTCTGGCATTTCTATTTTATTTTATATGTATTCTTTCCACGAACTGCTCACAGATTAGTAGGCTACTTTGAGGAAGAGGCTGTCATTAGCTATACTGGTTATTTAGAAGAGGTTGAAAAGAATCCGGAGCTGAATATTCCAGCGCCTCAAATAGCAATTGATTATTGGAAATTAAAAAGTGACGCAAAATTAATTGATGTCATAAAAGTCGTTCGAGAAGATGAAAGGGGCCATTCAGTTGTAAACCATGGTCTTGCAGACACGTTAGATCAAGATTCTTTAAAAAAATAATATCTAATCTATTTTAGCTCTCTGCTTAGAGTATGCACAATTTTCACAACTAGGATTAGATTCAGGTACTTTTTTTTGATTTATTAGCTCAATCATTTCATCTACTTTATACGTTATCCAAGTAATATTATGAGAATAAGGTACCAATGTCTCACTAAAATCCATCTTCCCATAAAATCCATCTGCCCCACGATCAGCATTTACAACTAGAAAGTATGAAAGTACCCCCACCTGAAAACCCATAGCAGTTAATAAGTAATTATAAAAATCCATCTGAATTTTATACCCTTGATGATAAGCAGATGCTAAATAATAATTTGTTCTCACCTCATAATTACTAGCTTGAGACTTATAGTCAACAACGATTAAGTCTTTTGTCTTAGTATCTTGCCATATATCGTCAATGCCGCCAGATAAAATTATATTAGTCTCTTTAAAACGAGACATAAGTCCTTTGCTTAGTGAGTTTCTCCAATTATCCATCTCGGCATGATCAAAAGGTACAAGATGATCCAACCCATTCTCAATAAATATTCTATGGGGCTTCTGTTCTGTTCTACAAATATCAAATTCTTTTTTTAATAAAATATCTGTGGTTTCGTTTAATGACCACCCTGGCATACCAGGACTTTGAAAACCTTTAACTCTATCTAAATAAAAGCATCGTTGACAGGTTAAAAAATCATTGAATTTACCACGACTAATTTTAAAATCTTCTAATTGATTTGGTTTATATATTGAGGAGGCGCGACTACGAATTCCTTTTGCCTCTACTAATTCTAATTTACTATTTCTCTTTAAATTAATCATAAAAATTATTATTTATAAATACTTATAAAGCTCCTCTGAATTTCTTTCCTTCATTGCTCTATATTTTTCTTCTACTTCACCAACAAAGATAATTGCTTTTTCATGAATCTCTTTTATTAAGTCGTATTCCGGTAAAACTCTTTTTACATAAAGTGGATGATCAGATTCAGGATGATATGCTACAAAATCACACCATTCTCTATTTGTGCATGCTAATTGAAATTGAATTTGAAGGTTGTATTGCTTGGGTAAAGTTTGTTTATTTACAATTTCATTATGGGTTTTTATATTAAGGCATTTAATCTCGATTATACCGTCTTCTCCAACTAAGCCATCAGGACTTGCTCCAGCTTCTTTTATTGTAGGGTGATTAATAAATCCAGTTAGAATCACTTTTTGATTTTTTAATTCATAAGCATTTCTTGCTTCTGATTCTAGTTCTAAACCTCTAGCCATAGGCCCTGTCACAATATTTTTAGTTGGTGAGCCCGATATCCTCTCCAGAGTTAAATCTTGTAATAATTTTGATCTTGTTGATGAATTTTCTTTAAGTGACATTATTTTATGAATAGTTGATCCAGTAATCTTACCTAGTCTTTTTTTAAGCCATTCTTCTGTACCTTGGGGAGCATTCATATATGCATCTTACTAGAAATTTTCTTATTATTACTTACTTATAAAAATATATACCAACCTATATCGCAAAGTATGCTAATTTAATGCCATTAGCTTAATGCTATATTGTTCGCATATATCATGAGCTTTTTTTTTAGCTGCAATATATCCATTTAAATCGTATTCATCCCAGGTAATATCGAATAAGTCTGAGTAGGGGCTATCTACTTCAATTTTGATCTTTTTTAATTCCCTCAATCTTAAATCAAGTCTATGTCCTAAATGAAAATAACCAAAATTTGCTACAGTTAATGTCGGTGTATAGTCCATTGCAGATATAAAGCTTGTTTTAATTTTTACTGTTTCAGGAATTTGAGTTATTTCAGGAAAAGAAATTTTTAAAGGAATAGTTTTCCCATTAAGATTTTTTTTTAGAGAAGTAGCATTTTCTTTATATGTGGATACGGATAAATATAGAACATCAACATCACATGCCCCTGGTCTAATGAGCCAACCGAATATGTGCCCATTAACATTTAAGCCATTTGTAGAATATCTTATAACTTCACTATGAAAATCAACAGTCCAATTTTTATATTTAATTTCTTGGCGCTCACCAGCGTTAGCATAGCTGAATGGTAGAACAAACATAAATACAATAAGTATGGATACGAATGCATTCTCTAATTTCATTAACCTTCTCCTTTATCAGCAGTTTTAATTGGTTCTTGAATTACAATAGTTACCTTTCCAATCTCAACCGTAGGTGCTGAACACCCAGTCAAAATAAATATAATTAGTAAAACTAATAATTTCACAAAAAAAAGAAAGGGAAGACCGAAGCCTTCCGAATCCTCACGGAGAAATCTACTGTGCTGAAACATTAATCTTATCAATTACTTTTTGGTTTCCACTCTCAACTGCTTCTACTAAAAAAGACATTGCTAATATAATTAAAATAACCATGTAAAAGTTTTTACGTGTATACATAATCTTCCTTAGTTAACTATATAAAGATCAACGTCTTTTGGCTCTCTTAAAGCTAAAGCTGCCGTCATTAGTTTTGCTTCATCTAAATTTTGTAAAGCAGCTTTTTCAAACCAATAATTTGCTTGATCTAAATCTTTTTCTACACTCTGCCCATTCTTATATAGAAGTCCTAAGTGATACTGTGCTTGTG
>Ga0209710_1001079_pt1 | contig 22028 bp, 23 predicted proteins | sample ArcticOcean_MG_C_5_FD_187436 | JGI IMG/M metagenome (GOLD analysis project Ga0209710, IMG submission 187436) | Marine microbial communities from western Arctic Ocean - ArcticOcean_MG_CB4_138 (SPAdes) (version 2) | ecosystem: Environmental > Aquatic > Marine > Oceanic | place: Arctic Ocean...
ACGAAATTGAGGTTATTAAAAATACTTTAATAACCCTATCAGATAAAAAAAAATGTGATCTTATTCTTACAACTGGTGGGACAGGTCCTTCTAAAAGAGATGTTACTCCTGAAGCGACTTTAAGTGTAGGAGATAAGGAAATGCCGGGTTTTGGGGAACAAATGAGACAAATTAGCTTGAATTTTGTACCCACAGCTATCTTATCTAGGCAAGTTGCTGTTATTAGAAATACAACACTTATTATCAATCTTCCAGGACAGCCTAAAGCGATTGTTGAAACATTGGAAGGACTAAAAGATGGAAAAGGTAATTTAATAGTGCCTGGTATATTCTCCGCTGTCCCTTATTGTCTAGATCTTATTGATGGGCCTTATATTGAAACTAAAGAAACCATACTAAAATCTTTCCGGCCTAAGAAAAAATAAAATGTCCCCTGAATTCTCATTGATTGATAAATATTTTAATTTATATAAAACAAAAGCATACAAAGGTATTGGAGACGATGCTGCCTTAATAAAAAAAGATAGTAAGTATTTGTGGGCTATCTCAACAGACATGCTCAATGAAAAAACGCATTTTCTTCCAAATACCGATCCATTTAACTTGGGATGGAAAGCTCTTGCAGTAAATATCTCTGACATATATGCAATGGGAGGCTCTCCAAAGTTTGCTTTATTAGCAATTGCACTGCCTAAAGTAAAAGAAAATTGGATGAACGAATTCTCTAATGGCTTATTTAGTTGTGCAAAAAAATATAGAGTTGAGCTAATTGGAGGGGATACTACAAAAGGACAGCTATCAATTAGTATTTGCATACTAGGTGAAGTTCTAAAAAAAGATACCCTTCTAAGATCAAATGCAAAAAAAGAAGACGATATATGGGTAACTGGAGAATTAGGCCTTGCTGCATTGGGTTTGGCAAATCTTCAAAATAAGATTGAATTGCCTCAAAGGTTAGCAAAAAAAGCTATTGGGGCATTAGAAAAGCCTATGCTGAATTCATCCATAATAAAAAGTATGGCTAAACTTGGCCATTCTGCAATTGATATTTCTGATGGACTAATTGCAGACCTTAGTCATATTTTAGATGCTTCTAAAGTCGGGGCTAATATATTTTTAAAAGATGTTCCCATGACTCCTTGGATAAAAAAAAATAAATTGTTTGATATCGGACTGTCTGGAGGAGATGATTACCAATTACTCTTTACAGCGCCTAAAAAAAATCGCAATAAAATTAATCTAATAAGTAAAATACCTTCAATAAAGCTGGTAAGGATTGGTAGTATTAAGAAAGATAAAAGTTTAAATATTATCGACCATAAAGGTATGCTGTATAAACTTAAAAAGAGAGGCTATGATCATTTTGAAACCAAATAAATTAATATTTAAAAATTTTTCAGCATTCTTAGCTCTTGGTTTTGGTAGTGGGTTAATAAAGAAAGCTCCTGGGACTTTTGGTACATTAGTCGCAATACCATTTTTCTTATTATTGCAATTTCTTTCGCCACCATTAATTTATTTATTTATTATTACTATGTTTTTTATTGGCATTTATGTCGCTGATAAAACAAGTCAAGCTTTAGCAATGAAAGATCCATCTTGTATTGTAATTGATGAAGTTGTTGGATTTTTACTATTATTAATTCTAGTTGGGTACTTACCTGGAGCTGGAATTTCAATTACTAAAATAGATTTTATTCTGATGTTTATTTTATTTCGTATCTTTGATATATGGAAACCCTTCCCTATCGATCTACTAGAAAAAAAATTTAAAGGGGGTTTTGGCATAATGATTGATGATATTGGTGCTGCATTTTATGCTTATGTAATGTTTATGATCATTTATTATGCAATCTAAAGACATCATAAATTTAACTCAAACGCTAGGTCAAAAATTATTAACGCAAAAAATAATTCTTACAACTGTTGAGTCATGTACTGGTGGCTTACTTGCTGCACAACTTACAAATATTCCTGGTAGCTCAGCATGGTTTGACAGGGGTTTTGTTACATACAGTAACCAATCAAAAATTGATTGTGTAGGGGTAAAAGAAAATACTCTTAATAAATATGGTGCAGTTAGTCAACAAACTGCCAATGAAATGTCTCTAGGGTGTTTGAATAATAGTCAGGGGAATTTAGGTTTAAGCATTACTGGTATTGCAGGTCCTACTGGAGGATCTAAGATAAAACCGGTAGGCACAATCTTTTTTTCAATTGCTAAAAAAAGGAATGTTATTTTTGAGCATCGGGCATTTTTTAATGGAAATAGAGCGTTTATTAGAGAAAAAGCTCTTCTATTTGCATTAAATCAATTATTGACACTTACCTTATAGCAGCAAATATGGAATAATTAAGTGTTAAAAAATAACCAATCAAAGGCACCTATTAAATGGATGAAAATAAGAAAAAAGCATTAGATGCAGCTCTAGCTCAAATCGAAAAACAGTATGGCAAGGGCTCAATAATGAGAATGGATGACAGTAGTGTGGTTGAAGGCATTCAATCAGTCTCAACTGGCTCGTTAGGGTTAGATATAGCGTTAGGTATTGGTGGCTTACCTCGTGGCCGTGTGGTGGAAATTTACGGACCTGAGTCATCAGGTAAAACTACATTAACATTAGAGGTTATTGCACAAATGCAAAAAATTGGCGGCACAGCTGCCTTTATAGATGCTGAGCATGCATTGGATACCCAATACGCTGCTAAATTAGGTGTCAATATAGAAGACCTCCTAGTTTCTCAGCCCGACACTGGTGAGCAAGCACTTGAAATCACTGATATGTTAGTTAGGAGCGGATCAGTCGATATGATTGTTATAGACTCAGTAGCTGCACTAACTCCGAGAGCTGAGATTGAAGGTGATATGGGTGATTCACATATGGGTTTACAAGCTAGATTAATGTCGCAAGCATTAAGAAAGTTAACAAGTCAAATACAAAGAACTAATACTTTAGTTATCTTCATCAATCAGTTAAGAATGAAAATTGGTGTGATGTTTGGAAATCCAGAAACTACTACAGGTGGTAATGCATTAAAATTTTATGCATCTGTCCGTTTAGATATCCGACGAATCGGCGCTATTAAAAAAGGTGATGAGGTTATCGGCGCAGAAACAAGGGTCAAAGTAGTTAAAAACAAAGTAGCTCCACCATTCAAAAAAGCAGAATTTGATGTTCTATATGGTGAAGGTATTTCTTTAGAGGGCGAGATTATTGATGAAGGTGTTAATCTTGATTTAATAGAAAAAGCAGGTTCATGGTATAGCTATAAGGGTGAAAAAATTGGCCAAGGTAAAGATAATGCAAGAGAACATCTAAAAGATAATCCAGAGATTTCGAAAGAAATCGAAGGCTTAATTAGAGCTCAATCTACCCTCTCTTTAGCTAACAAGGAGATAGAACAGCTAGAAGATAAAGTTGAGGAAGATAGCCAAGCTGACAAATAATCCAAATAAAAATCAGCTTAATTTAAAAAAAAGAGCTCTCTACTATCTGGGTAAAAGAGATTACTCAAGGGTGGAGTTAAAAAGGAAAATTTTAGCTTACTCTGAATCACTTGAAATAAGTGGAGTTGATTTAGATTTGATTTTGGATGAATTAGAAAAAAAAGATTGGTTATCGGATGATAGGTTTTCTGAGCAATTCGTTTTGGCAAAAAAAAGAAAGTTTGGTGCTCGTAAAATTGCATTTGAACTTAAATTACGCGGAGTTAATGAATTCATAATAAATCGTGTTCTTAAAACCATAAAAGATGATGAATTTTTATTAGCCAAAAAAATATGGGAGAAAAAATTTAACCAGATACCAATTTCAATTGATGAGAAAGCTAAGCAAATTAGATTTTTGCAAAGCCGAGGTATTGAAGTGACAATAATTCATCAGATATTATCAGGTAAATCGCCCGAGCTCTCATGACAACAAAAAATAAAATAATTACAACAGAAGAAATTAGATCGTTATTCTTAAATTTCTTTAAGAATAAAGGGCATACAATTGTGCCTTCAAGTAGTCTCATACCGAATCGAGATGCAACTCTTTTATTCACAAATGCTGGAATGAATCAATTTAAAGATATATTTCTAGGTATTGAAAATCAAAAATATAAAACTGCAGCGTCAAGTCAGAAGTGCGTCCGCGCTGGAGGAAAACATAATGACTTAGAAAATGTTGGTTATACAGCGAGGCATCATACATTTTTTGAAATGTTAGGTAATTTTAGTTTTGGTGACTACTTCAAAAAAGATGCAATTTTATATGCTTGGGAGCTTTTAACAAAAATTTACCAGGTACCTGAAGAAAAATTACTTGTTACAGTCTACGAAAGCGATCATGAAACCTATAATATATGGTCAGAAATAATTGGACTCTCTGACAGGAAAATTATTAGAATTGGTGATAATAAGGGATCTAAATATGCATCTGATAACTTTTGGATGATGGGCGATACAGGTCCTTGTGGGCCATGTACTGAAATATTTTATGACCATGGAGATTTGATTCCTGGAGGGCCTCCAGGGTCTAAAGATGAGGAAGGTGACCGCTATATTGAAATTTGGAACTTAGTCTTCATGCAATATAACCGTGACGAAAGTGGGAGAATGAATGATCTACCAAAACCAGCTGTAGACACAGGAATGGGTTTAGAAAGGATTACAGCGGTCCTTCAACACGTACATTCAAATTATGAAATTGACCTATTCCGTTCACTAATTAATAAAGCTATGACGGTTACTAAAATTAAAGATGTAAACCACCCATCGTTAAAAGTACTTGCAGACCATATACGAGCAGCAACATTCTTACTATCAGATGGAGTTATGCCTGCAAATGAAGGCAGGGGTTATGTGTTAAGACGTATTATTAGAAGAGCTATACGCCATGGTTATAAATTAGGCTGCAGAAATGCATTCTTTTTCAAAATAGTCCCTACTTTGACTGAATTAATGAAGGGGGCATACCCAATCACTGAAGCTAAAATAAAAAACATAATGAATGAAATAAGATTAGAAGAAGAGCGATTTTTTGAAACTATTGAGAATGGAATGGTTATCCTCGAAGATTCAATAAAAGCGATAGTCAATAAAGATAAAAAAGTATTACCTGGAACTTTAGCCTTTAAACTTCACGATACTTTTGGCTTTCCATTAGACCTAACTGCAGATGTTTGCCGAGAACATAACTTAACCGTAAATGAAAAAGAATTTAAAAAAGAAATGGGAGCCCAGAAAGCCAGGGCTCGTGAAGCGGGAAAATTTACGAATAAGCTTGTGCTAGATTATGAAGGAAAAGATACTGCATTCATTGGATATGAACAGAATGAGGCTCAAGTAGTAATTGATGGCATGTTTAAAGGCAATGTCCCCAGTAAATTATTAATAAAAGGTGAAGAAGGAGTTATTATTTTGAATCAAACCCCTTTTTATGCTGAATCTGGTGGTCAAGTTGGAGATATTGGAGTAATTCAAGGTAATGATTTTGAATTTATTGTGAGTGATACTTATAAAATTAAAGGTAATATTTTTGGGCATACTGGATATGTTCAAGCAGGCAAGATTAATTTGAATGATAAAGGTAACGCCATTATTAATATTGGCTACCGAGGAAATATTAAAAGAAATCATTCAGCTACACACCTTCTTCATAAAGCACTAAAAATTGTTCTTGGTAATCATGTTGAGCAAAAAGGGTCTCTGGTTGATAGCGTAAAAACACGTTTTGATTTTTCTCACAATAAAGCGCTAACTTCTAAAGAGATTAAAAAAATAGAATTAATTATAAATTCAGAAATTTTACAAAACCAAACAACGCAGACTAGACTTATGAAGATAGAAGAGGCTCAAAAAGAAGGAGCAATGATGCTATTTGGCGAAAAATATGATGAACAAGTGAGAGTCTTAAATATCGGCAATAGTTCAGAACTATGTGGTGGAACCCATGTAAGTAAAACAGGAGATATTGGATTATTTAAAATTCAATCAGAAATTAGTGTTGCATCTGGGGTAAGAAGAATTGAGGCGACAACTGGCTATAATTTACTTGAAATTATGGAGCAGCAAGAAAATATATTAGCAAAACTGGCATCAGAATTGAAAACTGGCACTCAAGATATTCCTAATAAATTAAATCAACTACTGTCCCAAATAAAAGAAAATGAAAAAATTATTTATGACCTAAAGTCTAAAATTGCTTCAAACAAAGGTAGTGAACTTGTAAATAAAACTATTCAAATAAAAAACTATTCATTTTTAGCAGAAGTAATTGGTGATCAAGATACAAATCAGCTAAGAGTAATGGTAGATAAATTAAAAAATATTCTTAAAAGTGCCGTTATAATACTATGCTCAGTTAATGATAATAAAATTTCTTTCGTAGTGGGCGTAACAGAAGATTTAACAGAAAAAATAGATGCAGGTGAAATAGCAAAAAAACTAGGGGAAAAAGTAGGGGGGAAAGGTGGGGGGCGAAAGAATATGGCAATGGCGGGTGGCTCTCTAATCAAAAAAGTTCCAGAAGCAATGAGTTATATCCAAGAAAATCTTAAGAAATAAAATATAAATTATGTCAATTATTGTTCAAAAATTTGGTGGGACTTCAGTTGAAAATCCAGAAAGAATAAAAGCTGTTGCAGAAAAAGTTGCTAAATTTGCCTCTCAAGGTAATAAAATTGTTGTTGTTGTATCGGCAATGTCAGGTGAAACAAATAAATTAATTAGCTTAGCTGAAGAAATGATGAAATCTCCTGAGCCAAGAGAAATGGATAGTATCGTATCTACTGGTGAGCAGATAACAAGTGGGCTTACAGCCTTAGCATTAATAAATTTAGGTATTAAAGCTAAAAGTTATACCGGACATCAGGTAAAAATACTTACAAATAAATCTCATTCAAAAGCTCGAATTGAGAACATTAATTCAAAATTAATTAAAAAAGATTTGGATGATGGTTACGTAGTAGTAGTCGCTGGATTTCAAGGGTCTGATAATGAGGGGAATATAACCACTCTAGGCAGAGGCGGCTCAGATACTACGGCAGTTGCATTAGCCGTATCCCTGAAAGCCGATGAATGCCAAATTTATACTGATGTAGATGGAATATACACAACAGATCCGAGAGTTGTTCCTGAAGCAAGAAAGTTAGAATCGATTACTTTTGAAGAAATGCTAGAAATGGCTAGCCTGGGGTCAAAAGTGCTTCAAACTCGAGCGGTAGAATTTGCTGGAAAATATAAAGTTAAATTAAGAGTTCTCTCAAGCTTTCAAACATCTGGAGAGGGTACAATTATCACTTTTGAGGATAGAAAAAATATGGAAGATCCAATTATCTCAGGAATTGCATTTAATAGGGATGAAGCCAAAATAACTGTCTTAGGTGTTCCTGATATGCCAGGTATAGCATATCAAATATTAGGTCCGGTTGCTGAATCAAATATTGATGTTGATATGATTATTCAAAATGTAGGGCAAGATGGGCTGACTGATTTTACATTTACAGTTCATCAAAACGATATGGAAAAAACTTTAAGGATTCTTAATAGCAAAGTTAAAGACCATGTCAAAGCTCGTGAAATCAATGGTGATAATAAAATAGCAAAACTATCTATGGTTGGTGTGGGAATGCGTTCACATGTAGGTGTTGCAAGCAAAATGTTTAGAACCCTTGCAGAAGAAGGTATTAATATAACTACTATATCAACTAGCGAGATAAAAATTTCAGTAATTCTAGAGGAAAAACTTTTAGATAAGGCTGTAAAATCTCTACATAAAGCATTTGATCTAGAAACTGCCTAGTGAGTTGCTTTATAAATATATTTGAAGTATCGTACGCCGATATCCGGAGAGCTGGCTGAGTGGTCGAAAGCACTTCCCTGCTAAGGAAGCATACGGGGTAAACCTGTATCGAGGGTTCGAATCCCTCGCTCTCCGCCATTATGTTAATTTAATTACAGATAATTTACCCTCTATTGCCAATATCTGGCAAAAAAGTTTATAAAAATGAAAATCGCTATTATTGGTACTGGTATTTCAGGAATAACTATCGCACAAAATCTTAAAGATTTTGCTAACGTATCACTCTTTGAAAAAAGTCGAGGTGTGGGCGGTAGAATGGCTTCGCGCCGCTCTGGGCCATATGAATTTGATCATGGTGCTCAATTTTTACTGCTAAAAGTGAAAATTTTAAAAAATTTATTTCTCCATTGATAAAAAAAAATGTGATTCAACAATGGGATGCCCGCTTTGCAGAATTTAAAAACAATAAAGTACTAAGGAGAATTACTTGGGACTCAGAATATCCCCACTATGTTGGTTCGCCTGGAATGAACTCAATAACTAAATATTTATCAAAAGGGCTTGATATTAAATTAAACGTTAAAATCGATAAAATTGTTAGAAAAAGTAATAATGATTGGGAGTTGTTTGATGATAATTTAAATAATTTAGGCGGTTTTGATTGGGTTATATCTACCGCCCCTGCCATTCAATCTGCGGAAATACTTCCAAAATGCTTTAAACAACAGAGTGACTTACTAAATAAAAAAATGGTAGGTTGTTTTTCATTAATGCTTGGATTTAAGAATGCACCAGCATTGGAATGGGATGCAGCACTTATAAGTGATGCTGATATTAGCTGGGTGTCAATTAATAGCTCTAAGCCAGGCAGAGCAAAATCATTTTCTATGTTAGTTCACTCTACTAATGCTTGGGCTGAAAACCACTTATCTGATGAATCTCAAAGTGTTATTTCCTATCTAAGTAAAGAAACTACCAGAATTATCGGCCATGATACAAACAAAGCTAATCATATCGGCCTTCATGCTTGGAGATATGCAAATATAGGTAAGCAAGATAAATCTAATTTGTTAATTGATTATGATAATAGGCTTGCTGCATGTGGTGATTGGTTAACCCATGGGAGAATTGAAAGTGCTTTTGAGGCAGGATTTATGATGGCACAAGAATTTAAGAGAATTATAAACTAAAATAAAAATCTCCTTAAAAAATTATTTATGGCTTAAGAAATTGCTTAGGATAGTCACTAAATTTATTCTTTTGGTTTCCTTTTTTGTATCTCATCTAAAATTAATTTACATTCAGCTGTTGTTAATGAACAGCCGTTAACACCATCTTCAAAGTTATAACCGCCAAGCATTAACTCAAGAAATTTTTCAACTTCTTTTAATTCAAGATCAAGAAGTGTTGCTATCTCAATTAACATTTTAGTATGCTCTTCTGTATACATAATCTCCTCACAAATAAATTACTTACAATGTCTAATTTACCCTTATTTTATAAATCTATCAAAAATATTTATACGTAATTTCCAAATTATCTAAGATTCTTATAAGGGATACTTTTCTTTAAAAACTTTTTACTGACGGTACTTATTAAATACTGTGTGATTGATTTAAAGTTAATCATTTAGTTCTCAACATTCAATAATACTAATAAAAAATATAAAAACAATAAAAAATTTGTAATCAAAAAAATGTGTTAGATTGTCACGTCTTATTTATAAAAATTACCAATTAATTTAATGCCCTCTTCATACACTGTTCCAGAAATTAAAACTAATTTACTAAGTGGTTTAACAGTTGCTTTAGCAATGGTTCCTGAAGCAATTGCATTTGCTCTTATTGCTCAAGTCTCGCCTCTCACAGGCCTTTATGCTGCCATATTAGTTTGTTTCATTACGTCTGTATTTGGCGGCCGTCCTGGAATGGTTTCTGGTGCAACTGGAGCTCTCGCTGTTGTAATGGTCTCACTAGTAATACAACATGGTCCTGAATACCTATTTTTCACAGTGATTATGATGGGATTGTTACAAATAATATTTGCTCTTTTTAAATTAGGTAAATTTATTCGCATGGTTCCTTACCCAGTGATGCTTGGTTTTGTAAATGGGTTAGCAATCGTTATATTTATTGCACAATTTAATCACTTTAAAACTATTAATGGTGAAGGAATATCTGTTTGGATGGAAGGTATACCACTGTCTATCATGGGAGGCTTAATTGCTCTGACAGTGGCTATTATCTATATCTTTCCAAAAATAACCAAAGTAATTCCATCAACACTAGCTGCAATTATTTTTACAACAGGTATTGTTTCATTTTTCGGCATTGATAGTAAAACTGTTGGCGACTTAGGATCCATTGCTGGCGGTATTCCAGATTTTAATTTTCCACTAGTTCCTTTAAATTTAGAAACTTTTAAAATTACACTACCATATGCTTTTTTATTGGCTGCTATTGGCTTAATAGAATCACTTCTTACATTAAACTTAATTGATGATATGACTGATACCAGAGGGAGACCAAATAAAGAATCGATGGCGCAAGGATGTGCCAACATTGTAACTGGATTTTTTGGTGGTATGGGTGGTTGTGCAATGATTGGACAAAGTATGATTAATATTAATAATGGAGCTGTAGGGCGCTTATCAGGTATTGCAACAGCATTATTCTTAGCATCTTTTGTTTTATTTCTTTCACAATGGATTGAAATGATTCCTTTAGCTGCTCTAATTGGGGTGATGTTTGTAGTTGCTGAAAAAACTTTTGAATGGGGCAGTCTAAGATTATTTGGTAAAGTGCCTAGAAAAGATATTTTTGTTGGCTTGCTTGTTGGGGCAGTAACTATTGTTGCAGATTTAGCAATAGCCGTTATCTTGGGGGTTATTGTATCAGCACTAGTCTTTGCTTGGGAGCATGCGAGAATAATTGAAGTTACAACCTCAAAAAATAAAAAAGGTTGGAAAATATACGAGCTTAAGGGAACGCTTTTCTTTGCGTCGGTTAAAAACTTCAATGAATTATTTAAAATTAAGGAGGATCCGAAAGAGATTGTTATTGATTTCAAATTATCTAAAGTAGCGGATCACTCTGCCCTTATGGCAATTGATAGCTTAGCTAATAAATATAAATTAGCTGGTAAAAAATTGCACCTTGTACACTTAAGCCCAGACTGCTTAGAGGTCTTAGAAAGCGCAAAGAAAATGGTGGAAATAAATGTACTTGAAGACCCTAAATACCATATTGCAGATAATAAACTAAGCTAAATGCAACGCATCAAAATGTAGACATTAAACTATAACCGCATCTTTTTCTCTCTTCCTTTCAATCTAAAATAAAATAGAGTAGAATAAATTTTAGTCTTATATAAGACTTTAAAGATATTAAAGTAAGTAGAATGCCATTAAAATTTCAATAAATATTAAGTTATAAAAAGGAAATTGCTTTGAGTGAAGATAATTTAAATGATGAGTCATCAAAGGCCATAATTCAAAAATGGCGTGCTCATGCAGATAAAATTCAATTAGATGCAAATAAGATTATTCTAGGGCAAGAAAAAGCAATAAAACTAATCGTTATTAGCCTGTTTGCAAGGGGCCATGTATTGCTAGAAGGTGGCGTAGGGGTCGGTAAAACAACACTATTACAGGTAATTACCAAATTAATTGGTGGAGAATATGAGCGAGTAGAAGGGACCGTTGACTTAATGCCGAATGACATCATTTATCATGCATCTATTAATGCCGAAGGAAAGCCCAATATCTCCAAAGGCCCTCTCCTTAAAAAAGGTGAGGATTTATCAATATTCTTCTTTAACGAAATTAATAGAGCAAGGCCCCAGGTTCATTCTTTACTATTAAGAGCAATGACAGAGAAATCAGTTAGTGCATTTAATAAAGATAGTTATTTACCAAATATGATTGTTTTCGCAGATCGCAATCAAGTTGAAAAGAACGAGACTTTTGAGCTTCCAGCAGCGGCACGTGATAGATTTATGATGGAAATTTCAATCGAAGCTCCAAAAGATAAAGCATTACGTGATTCAATAATTTTTGATAGTAGATTCCAAGATACTAGTAAATTAGTTAAAGATATCCATATCGCTAACTTTGACTGCAAAGAGCTTAATAAAGTGTCTGTTGCAATTCAAAATGAGGTACAAGCTAGTGACCATATAAGGGACTATGTAGAAAATTTATGGATAGCTACTGAGAATCCAAAAAAATTCAATATAGATATTAAAGAAGTAGATATGGACGACTTTATTGTAGCAGGAGCAAGCCCAAGAGGAATGATTATGCTCATCAAAGCAGCCAAAGTTTATGCATGGTTAAATAATAGATTGCATATTGAACCAATTGATATTGATTTTGTTTTTCATGAAGTTATGGCACATAGACTCGTGATAAATAGAATATACGAAAATAATAGAATAGAATTACTTAAGCAATTTTCACAAGAAATTCTTCTAAGAGTTCCAACTCCAGTATTGGATTAAAATTGAAGAATAATCAATTTACATATTCTATTTCCTGGCGATCAAGAAATAATAGATATGGAAATAATCTAAGTTCAAAAATCGGTAATGATTTTGAATACAGTGGCTCCAAAAATTTTAATGACCACCCTGATTTAACTCGAATAGACATTAAGAATTCAATTACAGACCCTTTTGAAGATATATACGTTAAGACATTTAACTTAAATAACCCTATTAATTTAGTTGCCTTATGTGATATATCCAGCTCAATGTTTGTAACTAAAAAAAATGATTCATTAATAAAAAATTTATCAAAAATTGTTGCAAGTTCAGCAGTGAATCAAGGAGATCGGTTCAGTATGATTTGCTATAACGACTCAATAGAAAAAAGTTATCAATTGGAACCTGGAAATAATCTACAGTACATAAATCAATGGATAGATAAAGCAACATTTGAATTAAATAAAAGCTCTAGTGATGGAATAAAAGATATAAATAAATATTTACCAGAAGAAAAGTCTTTGATATTTTGGATCTCAGATTTTCACTACACTCCTATAAAGATAGATGAAATACTAAATAAACTATCAACTCACCATATAATTCCAATTTTTATTTCATCAGAGAGTGAAATCAAAAGAATGCCAAATTATGGATTTAGAAAGTTTATTGATTCGGAGCAAGACTTAGAACATGAAATATTCCTGAGACCGAGTGTAAAACAAAAAATATTAACTGATTATAAAAATATGAAAAACATAATATTTAATATATTTTCGAAGAAGCAATTAAAACAAATAGAAATTAATGAAGATATTAATTTAGAAAGCATCCAAAAATACTTCTTAGGCAATTACATATGAAAAAGATTTTATTTTTCACTTTCATTTTATTTTTTCATACTTTAGTATTTGCAAAAAATTATGAAACAGAAACTAATATTTTAAATTTAACATATGGCTTCCAACTAGGTGACTTAATTATCATTGAAGACAAGATTATTTCAGATCAAAAATTCTCAAAAATACCAAAATTAATAATTGAAAAAAATATTAATCTCAAATTAACTAAACAAATAAACAAAATAATTGAGGATGAAGGTAAATATACTTTTATAAATAAAATTGTTTACCAAATATTTCAAAAGACAGATAATGGACATTTTGAATTACCACTTCATAAATATACATTTAGTAATGAAAATATTTTAATGCCGCAAAAAAAATATTGGTTCACAAAAATAGCTAATTCGTCTTTGAATAATCTACTACAAAACGCTATTGATCAAAAAAAACCAAATCTACTCGAAATTAAATATCAATTCTCTTATTTATTAGTATTAATTATTTTATTAATATCAATAATTTTAATTTATAAAAATATTGATATTCCATTCTTAAGAAGAATGAATGGTCCTTTTGCAAAAGCACATAGGAAAATTAAAATCTTAATTAAGAAAAAAGAAAAAGGCAATTACGTTAAATCCATTTTAATTTTAACTAATGGCTTCAACAAAACATTTGGAAAGAATATAAATATTTCTAATTTAAATGAATTCACTGAGAAAAATATAAATTATCAGTTGATTAAAGATGAAATTAAAATTTTTGTAGAAGTATCTTCTGCTGAAATTTACTCTTCTAAAACATATTTTACAATAAATCGTTTTAACGATATTTATAATTTTTCCAAGCTACTTAGAACTATTGAAAGAAAATTATAGATGACTTTTGTAAATTTAAATTGGTTTTTTTTATTACCATTGATACTTTTACCATTCTTTATATCTGTATCTGATAAATTTTTAATCAGTAACATCCATGTTTTTCATGAAGATAATCTTTCAAAAAAAATTAATCTAATTACTAAGTTAGTTATGTCCTTAATAATATTTTTCTTAATTTTGATTCTTGCCAACCCATGGTCCAATTCTTCAACAATAACCCAAATCGGCAAAGGTGCTCAATTAGTATTCGTTATTGATAGAAGTGTCAGTATGTCTAAACCATTTATTGGTGGCGATTCTAATAAATCAGAGATCAAATCACTTGCTGCAAGAAGAATTTTAAAAGATTTTATCAAAAGTCGTCCATTAGATATGATTGGGATTGTAGGCTTTTCTAATTCAGCATTGTATGGATCTAAAATTACAAAAAATAGAAATTATACTTATGCGGCAATTGACGCAGCTACTAAATCAGCCGTTAATCAAACAAATATTGGCTCAGGAATCACATCTGGGCTATTCATGTTTAGTGAAATTGCTACTACCGGATCTCAGGCATTAGTATTACTCTCAGATGGAGCAGGAAAAATATCTAAGCGAGTTAAAGATCGAATAGCTCAAATCTTATCTGAAAAAAAAATAAATTTATATTGGATAATTATAAAAGAACCAAATGATCCTAGCTTGTTTTCGGATAATACTTATCTTGAAGGGAGGGAGCCAACCATTATTAAATTAGATATGTTTTTTAAATCTCTTAGTACAGAATATCAAGCTTATGAAGCAGAGAACCCAGATGCATTAACAAGTGCAATAAAGGATATTGACTCTAAGGAAAAAAGACCAATTGAAATTGAAAAGGATATCCCGGGTGATAATTATAATCCGTTCTTATTAAAAATATTGTTGGTCCTTCTTTTTTCATTAATTTTAATTAAAAATATTAAGGTGTAGCAGATGTCATTTACAAAAAAAATATTAAATTTAAATAATTTTATTTTTATTTCTATTTTACTAATATGTATTGTTTTAGCTCTAAATGAATTTATTACAATAAAAAATATAAATAAAATTAACAACCAATTAGCTAATAATGAGTTAGTTATTAACGAGCAATATGAACAAATTAGTTTATATTCTTCTGCGTACTTATTAGGTAAACAAGGGGAATACGACAATGCAATAGAAAAATATAATGTTCTTTTAAAATTATTTCCTGAAACTAATAATATCGATATTATTTATTTTAATATAGGGACTTTATTCCTTCAAGATGGCTTATCCAAGCCATTAGGCGATGATGGAAAATTAACAGTTGAAAATTTTCATAAATTACAGAGTGCTATTATTTCATATGAGAAAGTTTTAAAGATAAATCCACTAAATAAATTTGCAAAGTTCAACTTAAGCATTTTATATTCATCGATGCCGGATAAACCTTCAGAAATTATTTCAGATAAAGCAGTTCAAGAGCTTAGTAATATACCCATTGGATTACCTTGAAATTTAAATTATTAAATTTAATTAGAAATAAAAAAGAATTATTGGTTCTTATATTGAGTGTTGCTCTTTGCTTAATCGCTATTAATAATCCAATTTTAAAAATCCATAAATCTGTCTCGAGTTACATGTTTGTTGTTGATGTATCTCAATCAATGAATGCAGAGGACTTAACGTACAATAAAAAAAATATTTCTCGTATTGAATACACAAAAATAATACTTAAAAATATTATTGATGCATCTGAATGTGGAAGTTTTTTTAGTATTAATATATTTGCAGCTGATAATGTTGCTTCAATCATAGAACCTGTTGAGAAATGCACGAATTATGATGAACTAATTGACACAGTTCAAAAACTTGAATGGAGAATGGCATGGAAAGGTAATTCAAGAATTACGTTTGGTATAAAGTCTGCGGCTAAAATGCAAGATAGTCTTAATTTTCCCTCTAAAATTCTTTTCTTTACTGATGGGGATGAAGCTCCTAAAGTTAATGCAATTAATAAAGTTAATCTAGATAACTTTAGCTTAGGTAGGGAATTAATTTTTATTGGTATTGGTGGTGACAAAGATGTTCCTGTACCAAGATATAACTCGAGAAATATGCTCGTTGGTTTTTGGGGTATGGATATTTATGATTCACTACCAGGGGCGACAGGAGAAAGAAGTTCTGATAGCGGCAAAGATGAGCCGGACCCATCGGTTGCTTCTGCTGAATACGACCGCTATTTATCAAAATTATACGAAGATTATCTTTTAGAGTTATCGACCCAAATAAAATCACAATATATTAAAGGCGATATTTCAAATACATTTGTAAAAACTATTCTTAAAAATAAACCGCAAAAAAAGATAAAATCTAAACTCTTATTAGAACGTCCGAGTGTATTTCTAATTTTATTATTAATTGTTCTTTTATATACTGAAAACTACATAGCAACTTTCTTTAAAAGATTCATTCAATAATAATTCTACAAATATTTTATGAAAAATAATAAATTATTATCGGTACTAGGTCTATTTGTACTATCAATTATATGGGGGGCTAATGTCCCATATATGAAAACTGCATTAGATTTTTCTGGTCCTACAGAATTTGCTTTTCTAAGAAATTTTTTTGGAGCTGTTGTATTATTTGGAATTCTTTTAGTTTTAAAAAAACCAATCCTTATAAAAGAAGCTCGTAACCTCTTTGTGCTAGGCCTTTTTCAAACAGCAGGATTTACAGGATTTCTTATATGGGCTTTATTAGAAGGTGGTGCAAGTAAAACTGTTATTTTAGTGTTTACGATGCCCTTATGGGTAGCAATGATGGCATGGCCATTATTGAGAGAAAAGTTGACTACTTCACAATGGTTTGCTGCAGGAATATCTTTTTTAGGGATAGGGATAATTCTCAACCCCCTCAGCGAAGGAAATAATATCTTAAGCTGTTCTCTTGCATTAGCTTCTGGTTTTTCCTGGGCTTGCGGTGTAATTCTATCAAAGAAGATTCATATTAACTTTCCAAAATTAGATCTTCTCACTATGACTGCATGGCAAATGCTATGGGGGTCAATTCCTTTATTTATAATCTTATTTCTTATTAATTCAGAACCAATAATATGGACTAATTACTTTATTAGCATTGTTTTATTTAATATAATTTTTGTTAATGCTGTTGCCTATTTATTATGGTTTTTTGCATTAAAACATCTTAAAGCTTCCTCAGTTTCAATGCTGTCTTTACTAACACCGATAGCTGGTGGAGTATCGGCATGGTTATTGCTTGATGAGGTGCCTAATGATTCTGAAAAAATTGGTTATCTTCTTATTTTACTTGGTATTTTTTCACTACTGCTTTATAAGAATAAGAAAATAAATTAAGTATTTTTTACATATGATTCTTTTGGCTTTAAGAGAATCCAAAATGCATGGGCATCCTGCATTTGGCTTACTTGAATGACCTCAAAATGCTTTACAAACTTTTCTAACCACCATGAAGTTGATTCTTGGATTAAATGTGCATTTCTACCATCTGACAATATCTTTTGGGCAGGTGCGCGATTAACTGTGCAGACACAATGCTTGGTTGTAATGCTTGATAGCTCAACTATTACGCTATCAATAAAATCTGGCTCAATATGTTCTAAAACATCAATACAGGTAATAAGGTCTGCTTTTTTTGGTTCTCCGTATTCTGGAAATGCTGGATCATATGGAAAATATAATTCTGGTAAATTATTCAACTGATTAAGGGCTTCTGCTAATCTTTTTTTACCTGCGCCATAATCAGATAATGACTTACATTGGTAAACAGTGATAATATCAGAAACAATTGGTGCAAAATGTGTTGATGCAACTCCATAATTTAAATTAAGGTGTAATTCCTTTTGCATTAATAAGTACTCTTTACTAATAGTTTCCATAATTTTCCAATAAATATAATTAGATAGCAAAGTTGGGGGTATATATTTTTATTCTTAGAGTTAAATTTTTATTTTTTTGGAATATTTCTTAACTTAAAATATAAATATATTACTTCCAGAACTATTATATTGTAGTAAACTAACTTTTGTAAAAAATTTTTCAAATTTCTCATATTAAAAATTAGCGGTTAAAAAAATAAAAAAGCTCTTCATAATTCTAATGATTATCTCAAACCAACTATATTCTCAGGGTGACCAAAAATCTATTGAAGTTGCGTACTTAGCTGGTGGCTGCTACTGGGGGTTGGAAGACTTAATTAGAAAAATTCCAGGTGTTGAACAAACCAAAGTTGGGTTTTCTGGTGGTCATATAAAAAATGTATCTTACAAAGAGGTATCTAGAGGTGATACTGGTCATGCAGAAAGCATTGAGATTGAATTTAATAACAAAGAGCTAACCTATGAAGACTTACTTTTTCATTTCTTTAAAATGCATAACCCTACAACTATAAACCAACAAGGTAATGATAAAGGAACTCAATATAGATCTTCAATTTTTTATAGCAATGAAGAACAAAAAAATATTGCGCAACAGGTAATTAATACAGTCAACATTTCAAAGGAATGGGTTAACCCTGTTATAACTGAAATTATAGCTTTTACTAACTTTTACCCTGCTGAAGAATCTCACCAAAAATATATATTAAAAAATCCAGATGGCTACAGTTGCCACTTTGTAAGAAATTTTGATTTTACAAAATAAAAAATAATTTTTTATTCCTAACTAATTATTTTTAAAATTCTTTAGTCTGTAAACGTCGCCCATCTTTATATTTGCTGCATTGTTAGTGTAAATTTTTTCATAAAGATTTGTTTTTTCGATAATACTTGCAAATCCATCTGGCTTTTCATATCCTGGAAGCCTGTACATTATAGTTGTAATAATTGTAGGCTGATATTTCTTAAGCATATCGATTGCTTTGTCTTCTTCTTTTTCGTTTAGTATCGAATGAAGCATAGTATTCCATCCTTTAAATATAGGTGGCCTCAAGCCTGTTATAGGATATAAAGCATGGCTAGTAGTTAACAACCCTAAAGTTGAATCTTTTTGCGCGACTTTCCTAATCACATCTGCTATCTTTAAATAAGCAGACCATTTAATTTGCTCTTCATCACTATATATATCAATCCATAAAGCATCATATCCATTAGACAAAGAAGCTTTTGAATCTTTAAAGTATTTAGAATTCAAAGATGCTGATAAATTAGGGTAAATTCCATATGTACAAATAAGAATAATTATTAACATACTATATCTTTTAGTTTTTTTAGATTGTTTAACAGAGAGATAGCTCCATCCTAAGGCACTAAACCCTACAAGGCCGGGGATACAATTTGTAAAATGATATGGTACTGGATATTTTAACAATGGTTCAAAAATAGGTAATAGTGCTAGTGAACCCCAAAATAAAAATCTATTAACCTTAATTAATTTTTTATTGTGCCAATGTAATTTGACAGCGTAAAAAATAAAGATAATTGCAATAAAGATTCCAAACCAAAATGCCTTAAGCACTACCAAACTACTATCAATAAAAGTATTAGCCGCTATGCTATTTATTACTTTACCAAAAGCAATATATGATTCAATAAGTTCAATTAATCCGCCTTCGCGAAAAATAAATAAAAATCCGAGACTAACAAAGCCTAGTAGGGCCGAGCCGGCAATGTATCTATAAAATGGAGCTTGCCCATAGGCTATAAATATAGAAATACCGCCAAGTATAAAAAATGCTAGGAATGGTTCTCTTAATAAAATCCCAAAAGCAACGAGGGCCCCTATATAGTAAAACTTATAATTTTCACCTTTAGAAATACTTTGCCACAAAAGTAATGCTCCGAATAATGGCACATAAGAGGCCCAAATACCATTTCTGAAGCCATACAAAATAAACTCTCTATCATTCAAAACTAATAAAGCTGACCCAGCAAGAAATATTGTAAAAATAGTACTCCCGCTCTCTTTTAAAATAACTTTATAAAATAAAAAAGAAGCAGCAATTGCCACTAATAAATCAATCCAACGAAAAGCTATATATTGATTAATCTCTAAACTAAAAATCCAAGAAGTAATAAATGGATATAAAGCTAAAGTCATTTCGGAAGGAATTTTTTTTCCATTACTTAAAGCTGCATGGATTTCTTGCGCCAGATAAGTATAAAAACCACCATCTGGCTCTGGGAAAAATGTAATGAAGTGAACTCTTAAATATCCAGCAGTAAATATTGCTATAACTATAGCAACAATCAGGTTTAAGAATTTTTGGTTTAAGATATTATTGAGCATAAAATTACATTTTTACAAAATCACGTTTACCCAAATTAACACCATTTGCTCTTAAAATATTATAAGTAGTTGTCATATGGAAAAAGAAATGTGGAATAATCCAATCATTTAAATATACATGGCCATTTTTAAATTTAAACACTCGTTTGCGTATCAAAAATTCAATCTTCTTAAGCTCAGAGCCATCCATCTGCTTTGATTTAATTTTTTCTAAGAATGTAATAGTTTTTTTAATTCTTTTCTGTAAATCCGAAAATGTTACCTCATTGTCTTTAAAAAATGGGGCTTTCACACCTGACAGTCTGCCAATACCCAACCTGACCATATCAGTTCCGATTTGAATTTGTTTTGTTAGCGGAAGCATATCTGGAGCTAGTCTTGCATTAATAAACACTGATTTATCAATTTTTCTTTTTTCCGCATCTTTTTCGGCTTTTAATAAAATTCGGGATAGAATATTAAAATTATGAATAAACATTGGGATTGAAATCTCATACATTGATAGAGCCATTTTAAATACCTTATGTTGGGTTTAATAAATAATTTTATTATACGTTTTTTACATAAATTAAATTAATTAAATAAAGACTTTTCAAGATGAAAAATTCAAAATTAGATGCCCATAAGCGTCAATGGTACGCTTACTATTCTGAAAAAAGAATCGTACACCAATGGTTTCAAGTTAAGCTTTTAGAAAATTTACCCGTACAACATATTATGGAAATAGGACCCGCATATGGTGTACCAACTGCCTTACTTGCAAATGCAGGTTATGAAGTAACGACATTAGATTTTATGAAGCGTAATCTTTTAGGAGCTTCCTCACATATTATTGCTGATTTATGGAAAGCTACCCCTGAGGTATATTCAAATCAGGATTGTATTTTATGTTGTGAAGTACTTGAACATTTTCCTTTTGAAAAATCATGTGATTTATTGTCTAAATTTTATAAAAGTAAAGTTCCATATTTAATCTTATCTGTTCCTTACAATGCTCCGCAACTTAATTTTAGTTTATATGTAAATAGACATACTATTAAAAAACATACAGCTTTTAAATTTAGAAATAGTTTTAGGGCTTTTAAAAAAGGAGCACCAGTCGATGGTCAGTTAGGCCACCAGTGGGAAATTGGCTTTAAAAACTATCCATTAACTAAGTTAAAAAAAGCTGTAGAAGATGCAGGTTGGAATATTATTAAATGTGATTTTACAGCTGCTACACGCTCAGTTTTTATAGTTGCCCAAAATAAATCATCTATTTAGGTATACATTTATATTAATAAATATCTCAGTTATTATTCCAATAATTTAATATTAATTTTAAAGCTAAGTAAGTTAAAACTATCTATAATGTTCTTGTGTATATAACTTTCAATAAAATTGCATATCAACGCCTTATCCTACTAGCTCTAGCTTTGTTAATAATTTTGCTATCAGGCTGCTCCCAGCTTGGTCCAGACTTCATGGAAAATGGAAGAAATGAATACAATAAGGTACTAGCAAATACTAATGACGAGGAGATGTTATTAAATTTAGTTAGAAGAAGGTATGCCGATAGTATTGCGATTTTAGAAGTTAATAGTGTATCCACTGCTCTTGAGTGGAAGCGAAGCGGTGGTTTAATAGCTAATATTTTTGAAGGTACGGATAATAACAATCTTGGCATCCGTACTGATGGGTCTTATAGTGAAAAACCAACCATCACGTACCTACCTCTTCAGGGATCTAATTATGTAAGAAATGTATTAAGTCCGATTCAACCTGAAATTATATTGC
>Ga0209710_1001101_pt1 | contig 21691 bp, 21 predicted proteins | sample ArcticOcean_MG_C_5_FD_187436 | JGI IMG/M metagenome (GOLD analysis project Ga0209710, IMG submission 187436) | Marine microbial communities from western Arctic Ocean - ArcticOcean_MG_CB4_138 (SPAdes) (version 2) | ecosystem: Environmental > Aquatic > Marine > Oceanic | place: Arctic Ocean...
CGTCTATTTGGGAGCTTGATAATCATAATACCCTTCTACAGGTATCATTAAATGATCATATCCAGTCCCTTTAAACATTACATATGGTGCTCCAGAATTAAAGTTTGTAGTTTGACCATCTAGAGATGCAGGATCTTTAGGGAATAACATTAAATGTGCTCCAGATTCAATCCATTCTCCTTCCACAGCATCTTCTTTGTTAAATACAAGGTGTTTTGTGTTGTCTTCACCCATATCTCCGTGTAACATCCACGCCCATCCGTCTGAATCCATTTTTGGTGTTTTTCCACCCATGTAAGCCATTGCCCATTGCATAGCTGGACCATCTCCAACCATAGGCATTGCTTCGTGAGCATCTTTCCAACCATTTTCTGGATCTGACATACCTCTAGGATTAGCAGCCATTGCTGTCCAACCGTTAGTTCCTTCTCTAAGCATTGTCCCGTCCATTGCCATTACTGAGCAGTTGGCTGCAATAAATGATGGAGCTGCAGTACTGTATGCCCAAACTCTCCATTCTATAGATGTATGAGGTCCTACTGGTTCAGCTGTTGGTTCAGCTGTTGGTTCAACTGTTTGTTGACAAGCTGTAACTAGTATTACAGCCATAAATAGAAATAAATTTTTCATATTTTAATAAATTAATTAGTTGCAAATATACATTAATTTTAAATGACTAAACCATAGGCATATCTTCCTCCTTCAGTTCTGCTATTTAAAGACCTCTTAAATAGGTTAGACTTAAATTGATAGACGATTGCCTCATAGCTTTCTGAAGCTTTGTTATAGAATCAGTTCTCTTAAAGATTTCTATAGTACCAGAGTGTCTAAAGGATTACATATTTTGGTCTTGTTCAAGTAGATTAGATTGTCTCTTAAAACTCCCCAAAAGTATCTTGACCAAACTCTTGATGCCTACAAAGTTATTCGTGGAAATAACATTTTATTCTTGAAGATAATTTCTTGTTATTACATCCAAATCTTCCCCAAAATAGTGTGACTTAACACCCTTGGGCTCCAAAATTATTCTTGGAAATAATTTTTATTCTTGAAGATAATTCAATCAATATTAAAATATTGAAATTTTTTTATATGTTTAGTTAATTGCAGATAGTGTCTAATTTATTATATTTGAGTAAATTTAATTAATAAAAGTGCTAATTATTGGCATCACCCTATTTACAGCTATAACAGCAACTTAGCTTATGAAAATAAAGAAGTATAGGGTAATCATAAAAAAATAAAAAAATGAAAACTATTTCTAAATTGTTATTATTACCATTTTTATTTATTACTATTAATTCATACTCACAAGACACCATAAAATCTATTTCTGGCAATAATATTGTTTCAAGAGTACTAGAGGTTAACGATACAGAAATTAAGTATAAAACATTTGATAATCTTGAAGGCCCATTATATGTTATAAAAAAGAAGAATGTTGAAAGTATTACTTACACAAACGGTGTTAAAGAGTTTTATAAAAATACAGAAAAAGAAAAAAGTGAATTAGATGCTTCGTTTTATGAGAAAACAAGTCGTGGAAAAAAAGTATTTATAGATGCTGTTGATGGAAATGGAATTATTCATGCAACACGAAATTTGAGAAGATGGAATTATTGGGTAATTACAGAAGATAAAAGTGAAGCTGATTTTATATTAGATTTCATATATAGATTTGGAGGCTTGGGGGATGCTTTTGGCTATGCACAATTTATTGATGTTAAGTCAGGAATGGTTATTAAAACTACTGAAGACGTAAATACTGTTTTGTCTATGGATTGGAACCCAAAAAGAGCTGTCATTGATAAAATTATAAAAAAAGAAATTAGACGAATTTTCGAAAATTAATAAACAATAATTGTAATTTATTGTGGGCTATTCTTAAAAAAAGTATAACCTAAATATTGTTCATGCGTTTATCAATAAACTTAATAGGTTTTCTGCTAATTTTAGAAAAACGCAGTTTATCTACATAAGATTTTTCGTGAAATTCAAGTTCCGGAACTACTCGTAATTTTGATCTAAAGTGAGTTTTTATATTTTGTAATAACTCGTTACTTTTAGAGGTGCTTGAAAGTTTAATTAAGATTTCATCAGTTCCAATATCATTATAAGAAACTTCAATAATAAAACTATCAATTTCAGTAAAATGGTTCATTATATTTTCTATAGCTAGCGGGAATAGTGTTGTGCCTTTATACTTAATCATCTGCTTTTTTCTTCCTTTTACTGGCCCTAAACGCAATGTAGTTCGTCCACACTCACAAGGTTCATAATAAGCACTTAGCATATCTCCCGTTTTAAATCTTATTAATGGCATAGCCTCAATTTCTAGGGTTGTGATTGTTAATTCTCCTATATCACCATTTTTCACTGGAAGATTATCTTCATTTAAAATTTCAACGATAATTAATTCTGGATGATGATGTCCACCATTTTGATGTGAACACTCAGTAAAAGCTGTATTCATTTCTGTAGAAGCATAAGAAGAATAGAGACTAATATCCCAATGCTTAGTGATTTTCAATCCTAAAGTATTTAATGTAAAATCATCATTTCTTATAGGTTCACCAATACAAATAACTCCTTTTACTCCTAAGGAATTAATGTCAATATTTTTTAAATTAGCGAAGTCAATTAACTTTAGTAAAAATGAAGGTACAGCTATAAGATAGCTAGGGGAATACTTTAATATTGAATCCAATTGTAATTCTGGCACACCACTACCCGTTCGAATAATTCCAGCACCTAAATGTCTAGCTCCCAAAAAATAGGCAATACCTGCCATAAATTGTTTATCTAAAGTTGTCATGAGCTGTATCGTGTCTTTTTTTGTGATACCTGCACAATTAAATGAAAGAGCTTCGTTTAAAGCTAGTCGATCTAAGTCACTATTGGTTAAAGCTATAGTGGTTGGAGTACCTAAAGTACCTGAAGTTGTTGTATAGTCAATAATATCTTGCTTTGAGACACAAAGAAAATCATCATTATACAACTGCAAATCATCTTTAGTTGTAGGGGGTATTTTAAGTAAATCTTCAAGTAGAATAATATTAGATATAGAAATGTCATGAGTTTCAAATAAACGGCTATAAAAAGGAGAATTTTCATTCACATATTGCAATACTTCTTTAAGCTTTTGCTCTTGAAATTCTTTAATTTTTGAAATGGATTGTTTTTCAATTTCTGGTATCATTATTTAAGTTTTCGTTTAGACTTTTTTATCAATTTAGCAATATAATTTACATCCAAACTAGTTGTGATCTCCTTTGTAGCAGCAATTTCAAAATATTTTAAAGCCATGAAATAATTTTGGCGTGTATAGTGGTATTCGCCTAACAGTTTGTATGCTATCCAATATTCTGGATTTAGGTTTACAAGTAATTGTAAATCTGCATCAATAATTATATCATTGTCTGCAATAGCAGCTGTAACTTTGCGTTCTAAAATTCTAAATTTTTCATAATTATCATAAGCAATAGTATTTAAAAAAGGATCTTTAGAAATAGTTAAACTAGGATCTGAAAGAGATAATTCTAAAGAAGTTACATCTCTTTTGTTAAAAACTTCATTTAAATCATACGCAATAAATTCTCCTAATTGGTAAGGAGATGTAGATACCCATATTTTTAAATCTTCGGGCTGAAAAATCACACTATGGTGTGCAAGTAAATGATTGATAGATTTTTTATTACCAAAACCAATTTTTTTATCATTTTTCCCTTCTTTATTTCTAAGAATTTCTGCAGCTTTAGCTGGGTTAATTTTATGATGATTTACTAAAAGTTCTTCCATTCTATTGTAACGATAGTTGGTATGACTTTCTAATATTGTTTTTTGGTTTCTTTTATCATTATTGTATGAATCACTTTGAAAATGATTGGAACAAATTAATTGATTTGTATTTTCTGGATCAAAAACCCCAAATTTATTAGGTGAGACTTCAATTAAAATAGCTTTCTTATCAAAAGCACTGCCAATAAGGATTGATTCTGAAACAAAAACTTCACGCTTTGATGCTATAGCAATAGCCTCTTCAATATTAGAAGCATATTGTAAAACTTCTCTCGCAAGTATAGAAATTGGTGTTTTAGCAATAAAAGGGATTTTAGATTTTCCAGCATTAATTGTTACAGTTAAGCCATGCTCATTCATTCCTGAAACAATACCAACCATTCCTGCCCAAGAAATTGAAACATAATTATGCCCAGTTGAAGGTTTCACAAAAGACATTATTTTATTTTCTGCAAAAGCATCACCTGCATAAAAGTCAAAATTACGACCAATTAACAGCTTTCCATCTTCTGACTTAGTATTCCAAATTGCAAAAGATGTACAACCAACCAAAGCAAAATCTTGCAGAGCATGCCCTATGTCATGAGCTCCTTGTAAATAAAGAGATCTTAAATACCGTGGAGCAATATTATTATATTCTTTAGATGCATATTGAGTCATACCAAAAACCTCACTTTTATATTCGTTAGTGATGTGTTTGTATATTTTACGATTATACCATGACAAAAACTTACGTAGAAAATTCTGTCTGCTTTTAGAAGGGACGAGTTCGTTGATTTTATCAAAAAATATGCCTTCTTGTTTATACATGAGCTGCTCTGTGAGAGTTCCGATTAATAACCCCCGCTGTAGAGGATCACCCTCAACAGATAGTTCCCAAAATCCATACTTGTTTTTATAAAATAAATTATTTCCAACATGAGATGTTGAATCGTTTATGACAACTTTTTCAGGAATCTCAGCAATAAAGTTTGTGAGAATAGGACGATGATTGATAGACTTATTAATACCACAAGAAGTCAAAAAAAGAATGAATATTAGTATTACACAAATTTTTGGCAATTTAAATATGTATTCCATAACACTACTTTTTTAAAATTAATAAAGCCCTAAATACATTTTTGTATCTGCACTTGGCTACTACCTTGAGTTTTGTTTGTGATTGATTCAAGACATTAACAATAAAAAAATCTTACTTTATTGTTAAAATTCCTTCTTAATTTATTTTATCAGGAATCTCTTTTTTAAAATTTGAAATAAATAACCTATATAAAATTGGCTGAATAATAAAAGATATGAACATAGCTGATGTAATACCTATAATAGATATTAAAGCTAAGGAATGTAATGCGGGGTGTTTTGCAAACAATAAAACACCAACACCTAATATAGTAGAAATCACAGAAAGTATAATAGAAGCCCTAAACGTAGCTATAGTAGTAATCTTATTTTTTGTTTGGCTTTGTAAACCCGTTGTCATAAAAATACTATAATCAACACCTAATCCAAAAATAAAGGTTGAAATGATGATACTAAATATATTAAATTCTAGCTTGAACAAACCCATTAAACCAAGGGTTAAAAACCAAGTTATTAAAATTGGTATAATAGTAACTAAAGTGAGTTTTAAATTTCGATAAAACAACAAGAGTATTATTAAAATTACAACTAAACTATAAATAATTAAATTATGAAAATCATTTTTTAAATTTCCTAAAAGATCTTCATTAATTGCCTTTCTATCAATAACTACAATATCTTGTTGTGTATTAAATGTTTCTTGTAATAAAGCAATTTGATGATCAGCAACTATAACAATTGAAGATATTGACACAAAATTATCATTTAAAGATATAAAATCATCAATAGGAATAGATGTTATTTTTGAGTAATCTTTCAATTCAATATTATTAAATTTTTTATCCAAAAGAGAATAGAAGGTATCGAATGTTGAATGTTTAAAGCCAATTTTCGCACCACTTTCAATTAGGTGTTTTTTAACTGTTGCTTTTTTATCTATCGTCCAGAAATTATTCCAATTGTCAATTTTACGTTTTTGAGTGTTTTGAGAACTTACTAAAGCACTAATAGAATTAAAATCTAAAATTAAGGAGTCTTCTTTAAATTTCAATAATTTATTATAAATAAAATCATTGCTTTTAAGTACAGATTCTGGTGTCTCACCAAAAGCAATAACATAAAGAGATTTAGATGATAAATTCAGTAAGCTGTCTAATTCTATTTCAGCTATTTTTAACTCTGGTGAGGTATAGTTTAGTTTAGATAAATCATTGTTGAAGGGGACCTTGCTAAAGGTGAAAAAACTGACAATTAAAAGAGTTGAAACCAAACCTATCAATACCTTACTCTTATCAAATTTATAATCAGAAAGTCTATCTATAAGTGTAATTTTATTAATGTGTATTATTTTTTTAGGCTTGTACACAAGAGGAATAAAAATTAAAGCACAAACAGAAGCTCCAAAAACACTAATAGCTGCAAAAATACCTAAATCTTGCAATGCTTGTGATTGAATAAATAGTAAACAAAGAAAAGCCAAAGCAGTTGTTAAACTACTCATCAATATAGGTTTACTGATATTTTTGTAAAGAGACTCTATCGTCTCATTATTTCTTAAATGTGTAAGAATATGAAGAGAATAGTCAAGTGTAACACCTAAAAGCACTGCACCAATGCCTAAAGATATTGCTGAAATCTCTGTTCTAATAAAACTCAAGAATGCAATGGCTAGTAGTGCTCCAAAAAGTGTAGGTATGAATAGTATAATTGGTATTGTCAGTTTTCTATAAAAAAAGATAAATAGAAGTAATAGAACAGATAACGCAATACTAACTGTGTATTTAATATCTGATTTTATTTGTTCGGCATTAGCAACAGCTATTAATGGACCACCAAAGTAACTCAATCTAACTCTAGAATTAAAACTGTTGTTTAAATGTTTTTGTAATTGGTATAAATTATCAACAAAGATTTGATTTTCATTGGTGTTTTCAGTAGTGAATACAGGATTTATAAACAGAAGAATATTCTTTTCACGTATATCAACCAAGAAACCATCTTTTAATTTAAAATCATTTGTAAAACCTAATTGGCTTAATTTTTTTAATCCTGCAAATGATATCCCTAAAGGATCCTTCAAAATAATTTTTTTAGAAATAAAACCAGAGGGAGACACTAGTGTTTTAAAATTAATTGCAGTAAGCGCATCAATAGAGTCTTTACTAATTTTAGAATCTATAGAATTATAATCATCTATAGTTAAAAAAAATGGTAAATTATCATAAACAAAATCAATAGTTTCAAGAGCAGTTTCTTCGTTAACTTTACCTTTTATATCCTTAATAAAATCATTATAATTAGCAGAAATACTATCAGTAAATATGTTAGCACAATCAATAAGATCTTCAAAACTCCCTTTGTTCTCTAAACTAATATTAACGATGATTTTATCAGCAAAATTCGCGTGTTTTAATACCTTTTGGAGTTTTTCATTTTTTAAATTTGAAGGAATCAACTTTGATATGTCTTCATCAAACTTTAGGCTAGATGCAACCCAAAGTAAAACAACTATCAAGACAATACCAAATGCAAAAAAATGGGTTCTTTTATTTCCTATAGACTTATATAAGTTCCAAAATAGATTATACATCAGTGTTTTTTTTATCTGAAATCGAAAATACAAGATAACCCAATAGGCCAAATGCAAAAGCAGCTAGAGTAGAAAATATAACACTTCCTACGAGATATGTTTTTAAATGATTCATAAGTTGGAAGTTCTCTTTAATACTGTCAATAGAATAGTTAGTTTCAGTACCTAAAACTAAATCTCCAACTTTAAAACTTATAAGTATAACAAATGGTATAAGAGGGGCAAAACTAATGTTAGAAAATGAAAAAGAAATAACTTTATTAAGTCGAAACAAAAGCGCTAAAAAAAGTACAATTATTGTCTGAAAACCCCAAAGAGGTGATAAACCAATAAAAACACCCAATGCAATTGATAAAGCTTTCTTTTTTGATGAATCTTGATGTCTTATTAAATCTTCAACTATAAAACGTTTAAATCCTTTTTTTTTAAATTTACGAAATAAATTTCGTGGCGTTATATAAAAAACCCTAACTAACAAAAACCAGGTATACAATACGACCATACGAGAAATATCTAGGAAAGGTCTAAAATGAGAAACACGCTCTTCGGGATCATAAAGAACCTTAATTGGCACATGTTTTATATCAATTCCAGACCAGAAAGATTTAACAATAGCTTCAATTTCGAATTCAAATTTTTTGGTAGAGTTTAAAAATCGAATGGTATGCATTTCCTTTACAGGATATAATCTAAAACCAGATTGAGAATCATTGAGTCTTAACCCTGTAATAGCATACATCCAAAAAGTAGATACGCGATTTCCTTTAGCGCTTTGTGCAAAGACATCAGCATTATTCATATTGCGATCACCAATGATTAAAATGTTTTTGTTAAGTGATTCATCAAGACTATTTACAAAATTAGGAATATCATCAGGGTAGTGTTGACCATCAGTATCTAAAGTAATTGCATATTCAAATCCAAGAGAGGTAGACCTTTGAAAACCCATCTTAAGAGCACTGCCTTTACCTGTATTTTTAGGCTTATGTATTATTTCAATATTTGGGTAATTTTCAAGTAATAGAGAAGTGTTATCTGTAGACCCATCATTTATAACAATGATATTGTTAGTATAATTTAAAACACCATCAATAACACGACATAATGTTAATTCGTTATTATAAGTGGGAAGTATAACACAGCATCGCAGCTGTTTGATTTTAAATTGAATATTATTTTCTGACATAAAATTTATATTCTATTTGTGAGGCTAGAATATTCTTCAAAAATAGCAATACATTTTAAAATAGAAGTACCGTCTTTGGAATAAGAAGTGTTTTTGATTTTGTATCCATTTCCAAAAGTGCTTATTGTAATGTTAAAGTCTATAATATTTTCAGAAATTGGATTTACTAAGGCTAAAAATTTTGTGTTAGATAATTTACGCATTAACAGAGATTTACCTAATTTAATTTCTAAACAGTTTTTTAATATCTGAAGTAGAACAACACCTGGTGTTATAGGATTATCAGGAAAATGTCCTTTAAATATTTTGTGTGTTTCATTTATCTTCACAGATGCTTTGATATTTTTGTCATCTATTGTTTTTATATATAAGATTTCGTAAAAGTCATCAAGGAGCATCCGCTTTAATATTTAAAGGATTCGTCAGAAATTTCAGTATTTAATAATTTGTTATTAAAGATAATCGTTGTAAAGTCACCATTAGGTTCAACTAATTTAATTTCTTCTACTTGCGCAGAAATAATAGAAAATTTTAATTCAAATCTAGCAATAAACCGTTTCGTTTTTTTTTCGTTTGGTATGAATTTTACTAAAAAACAATCATCTAGTTTAAAATAGGTGATAGAAAATTGTTTGTCATCAAACATAGAGCCCTTTATGCTATTAATAATTAGTGAGTTTAAATTTTTAAATAATTTATTGGATTTTAAATTAAACACTTCTTTGTCACCATCATTGTTTACATAAAGTTTATCATCTTTAAAGATAGCAATATTGTGATAAGGTATTGTATATTCCCACTTTACTAGATTAGGAGCCTTAAACACTAACTTTCCTTTTGACTCCAATTTATTATCCATAAAACTAAAGTTTTTCTCCTGAATAAAGTCACTTAACATACTTTGTGTATTATCTGCCAAAGTAATCACTTTAGCTCTAAGTATCTTTTCCTCTTTAGTGCTCAATGTGACCTGAGCATTAATTGAATAAATGCCTGTAAAAAAAAGAAATAAAAAATATTTAATTTTCATTTAATAAGTTATTTATAGTCACAGCTTCAAATTGATTTTCTTTTAGATAAAGCAATAAATATTCCAACAACAAAAAAGTATCTAGCTGCGTGTCATGCAGTAAGATAATACCTCCTGGTGAAATATGTTTTATTATACGTGTTAAAACAAAATTCTTGTTTTTGAGAACAGTATCAAAAGGTCTATTATTCCAACCAACAACCAAATGTTTAGTTTCTTTTATTGCACTAGCTAAATGAGGAGTGGTTATACCAAAAGGTGGTCTGAAAAATTTTGGGGAGGTTCCTATAAGTTCTTTTATTATTGAATCTGTCTTAAAAATTTCCTTTAGCCATTTAGCTTTAGATGAAAAACCAATAAATGCATTATGTGAGTAAGTATGGTTTCCAATACAATGACCTCTTTTGGCAATTTCTTTGAATAATTCTGGATGTTTTTCAATCTGTTTACCAATACAAAAAAAAGTGGCTTTAGCATTGTGTTTATCTAGAAGATCTAAGATAGATTTCGTGTATTGTGGGTGGGGACCATCATCAAAAGTGATTGCGATTTTTTTTGTGTTCAATAATTGTTTTGATGAAAATGAATTGATAAAAAAATTATAACTTATTGAAAAACTAAAAAACAAAATAAGAAATAGCCATAAGAAAACAGGTAAAAAAACCCAATACAGAGAACAGAAGCTAGTGATGCCACAAACAATAATCACAGCTGTAACAGTAAGAGTGAAAAGCGTTATGTTCTGGAAGTTTAACATATTGAAATTAGAATAAAACCGTGACTTTCTCCTTTAAATTGATTGTAAAGCAAAACTGTTTTTAATGTTGTACTATGTGTGCTATTTTTTAAAACACCCACCGGAATATGTTGATTTTCAAGTATTTTTATTGCTAACCAAAATCCAAAAGCAGAAGCTGTATGAAATTCTCCTACTAAGTGTTTGTAATTAATTTGAGCGGCATGAGCAAATAAAGAACAAGCAATATCATCGTAATAATTATCAAAAACATCACCATTATTACCAAGAACTATAGCATCTATATCTTTAAAATTTAGATTATTACCAGATAAAAATACTTCAAGTTTTTGTGTCAACTGTTTAATTGAAATTTTGTTTACAGTAGTAATATCAAGTAATTTAATTGCATTTGCTTTCTTTTTTGAAGAAAGCACAACAAATGACGCGCCCTCTCCAAATGGCACATTAATACCTTTGTCGTATTTTGCTTCAATCATTTGTAAATAATCAACAAACTCGTTCCCTAATTCATCAATACCGCCTACCAATATATTATTTGCTTCCTCTAAATCTATAAGTAGTTTAGCATCTATTAATGCCGATTCAAATGATAAATTACCATGTGTATATGTGCTATTATAACCATTACATTGAAGACCCAAAGCAATTTGGGCACCCACGGTATTATGGGTAGATTGAATAAAAGAGGTAGGTGTTAAATAGGTTTCATTATTATTAATTATGCTGTTTAAAAACTTCTCTGTATCAGCAATACAACCCATACCAGTAGCAGTTAAAATGGCATCTGGCTGACTTAATTGAGCAAGAGTTAATGCCTTAGTTGCTGCCACAAAACCAATCTTGACTCCTGTTTCCATACGCCTTGATGCAGAAGGTGAAATGTATTCTCTGTAATTTGGATAGATTGCTTGGATTTTATTTTCGTGATGTGTTATAATTGCTGCAAGAAAACTATCGGTATCAAATGTATTTTGTGCAGAAATCGAAACTGCACTATGTATGTAACAATTCCTCATTTTTTTGAAAAAATTATAGTTGAACAATTTCCTCCAAATCCAAAGGAGTTTGATAACACATGCTTAATTTCGGTCTTCTTAATTTTTGTTATTGGAGTTAACATCGTTTCCTTCATTTTAGATTTAAAATTAAGATTTGGAAACACAGTTTGTTCTTGCAATGCTAAAACAGAAAAAACAGCTTCAATGGCACCCGAAGCGGCTAATGTATGACCTGTATTTGCTTTTGTAGAGCTTAAATTAGGAACTTGGTCTCCAAAAACACGTTTTATCGCAACACTTTCAGAAAGATCATTATTAGGTGTTGCAGTTCCGTGGGCATTTATATAATCTATTTGCTCAGGTTTAATTTTTGCTATTTTTAATGCTTTTTGCATGGCTAAATAGGCGCCTTGCCCATTTTCAGATGATGCGGTTTGATGAAATGCATCATTGGCATTAGCATATCCAGAAACATATGCTAAAATAGATTGTTTCTCTTTTTTTGCAATAAATTCAGACTCTAAAACAAGGTAGGCAGCTCCTTCACCTAAATTAAGTCCTTTTCTATTATCATCAAAGGGTTGGCACAACTGATCTGATAAAATCATTAAAGTTTTAAAGCCATTAATTGTAAATTTTGAAAGTGCATCTGTTCCACCAACGATGACTCGATCTAATTTACCAGATTTTATTAGGCGAGCACCTAACATGATGGCATTAGCTGCTGATGAACAGGCTGTACTTATTGTAGTGGTGAAGTCGTTAATCCCAATATAATTAGCTATTTTTTGTGTACTATCACCAGCATGATGACTAGATATATATTTCTGACTCTCAAGGGATGTTTTATATTGTTTTAAGTGCTGTTCAGTTTTATCCATACCACCAACAGTAGTGGAGGAAATAAGACCTGTCTTATAAGTATCAAATTCAATTATTTTAGCATTATTAAGCGCCTCTTTTACTGCCGTTAATCCTAACAAAGCTGTTCTAGTAAAATTAGTGTCTGGTGTTAATTGTAGTTGAGTTAATAATGTGTTATTTGAACTTGAAACTTCACCAACCTGTATTTGGCTAGCGTGTATTGTTAAAATTTTTGAAATAGGTTTAATCCCGCTCTTGTAGCTAAATAATGCTGCTTTGTTATCTTCAACAGAATTACCTATTGCAGAGATTATACCCATTCCTGTAACAGCAACACGATTCGACGTAGTTTTATATGTTTTTTTGTCTTGCAATATAGTCAGCTAAAACAGTGATAGATTTGAAAATTTCTTTTCCTTCTTTTGGATCTTTAAGTTGAATTCCATAATCCTTGTCAAGCATTACGATAAGCTCTAATGCATCAATTGAGTCTAAACCTAATCCATCACCAAAGAGAGCGGTATTATCGTCTATATCAGCCACAGAGAACTCCACAAGGTTTAATTGTTCAATTATTTTTTCTTTTAACTCTAATCTAAGTTTGGTTATGGACATAAATATAGTTTCTTTAAGTTATTAATAGTATGGTGTAATTCACCTTGTGATTCTACCACATAAACAAAAGCATCGTATTTAGAATCATCAATATCAATCCATCCACAAAGAACTCTATTTGCCTTGCCGGACTTTAAAAGATATTGACTTTGTATCCATAGATGCTCTGGATTAAAGGTATCAAATATAAAAAAACTATTTTCAGAAAATAGCTGATGTTTAATACAAATTTCACCTATACAAATATTAGGTAATGTATAAACAAAAACTGAAGGACTTGGATAATAATTTTTAGCATCTGAAATGGATGTTTGATGTTTTCTATCTGTATCCAAACTAGAGGAACGATTAGATAAAATAACGGCTGTATTTTCATCTATATTAATGTTATTCAACAAAACATCAGCAGCAACAAATGCCAATTTACTTAAATTATCCATTTTAAAGAACTTGGGATAATCAATATCAAGAGATTTATAGGCTTTTTTTATAAAATCTTTGAAATTGTTAGCATCATCTTCAAATAAGATGGTATTATTAAATGAAATAATTCCATTTCTGATATTTATAAAAGACTTTATTTTAAAACCTGAATTCAAATTATAGGTGTAATATGATTAAATTTTTATTTTTTAGTACATACCAGCATTGTATGATAATCTCCAAGTTGATGATCTTCGTCAAGTGATAGCCCCGATTTTTTAATAAGAGTTTCAAAAACAGTTACAGGATACATTTTACTTGTTCCATTAGCTAATGCAGTGAAGTACAAAGAAGTTGCCTCTAAGGAAAACTTGGCATTATCAAATTTTTGTCGATCAGTAAATGTCTCAATAATAATGAGCTGGGTGTTTTCATTCATTGATGCAACACAGGTTTTAAGAATAGTTATAATTTCATTTTCTGAAAAACAATCTAAAAACTGGCTCATCCAAATAAGGTCAGCACCTTTTTTTATTTGAGGGTTTGGTTTTAACCAATTAATTTCATTTCCATGAACTCTATTTTCGAAGCCGTTATTTTTTAAATTAAATAAGGCTTTTTTGAGTTGTCCCGGTAAATCAAATATTTCAATTTTCACAGTATCGTTGTGATTTAAACATTGTAATGCAAACTTTCCAGTATTTCCTCCAATGTCATAAATAGTCTTTGGATTGTTTTTAAAGACATATTTTAAGGCTTCATTAAAAATACCATCAGAATAATGGTGATCAAATTCAAACCAAGATTTTTGAACCTCAGGTTTTAGTTCGGACAATCCATCGTAAATAGTATCCCAATCGCCAAATACCTTTAGACCTGAAGGCTTCTGTTCTCTTATAGCATCTTTTAGATAAAAAAGTCCTTCATAGCAAACGTCATTTGTAAAATTAAGATTCACTTCTACTGTTTCATTATAGTTTAAAAAATAGCCGGTTTTAGTGAGTTGGTATTTTTCTTTAGAATTTAAAACAACTATGTTTGAACTCAATGCAATTTCTAACAATACACTAAGACCATAAACACTAATAGATAGCGCTTTTGATAGTTCATTTATTGTAACACCGTCTTGATCACGGTTTTTGAAAATATATTCCAAAACACCCAACCTTTTTAAACAAACAGTAGTTTGAAATACAAAAGGTGCAAAAGCAATTTTTTGTGCCTCTTCTAAAGCATCTATAGCTCTTAATTCTTTTTTTAACATATGTAAATATTTTATAATATACTTTTTAATAAAAGTGCAGTATTAGCTCCTCCAAATCCTGAAGCAGTTTTCAAGAATGTATGTAGTTCCTTTTTTTTTGTTTGAGTTATTATATTCAAAGGCTTTGAAACTCCTAAACTTGTAAAACCTTTAGATAAAAATAAAGTATTTAGATTTAGACTGTGCATCCCTACAATAGTTTCAACTAATCCAGAGGCTCCTAATGTGTGACCAAAATATCCCTTAAAACTATTTAAAGGAATCGATTCCATACCTAATCTATTAAATGCGATGGCTTCCATCTCATCATTAAAAATTGTTGCGGTGCCATGAGCTGAAATATAATCTATATCTTCTAGCTTTATCTTTGCTTCATTTATTGCTGCAGTAATACTTCGGAATAAACCTTCACCAGTTCGTGATGGACCAGAAATATGACTCGCGTCGTTACAAGTAGCATCTCCCAAAAGCTCAACACTTTCTTGTGCGAGGTAATTAGTATCTGATGTAACTAGTATACTAGCTACAGCTTCACCTAAATTAATTCCATTCCTATTGATTGAATATGGCTTGCAAATTGAACTACTTAAAGCTTGAAAGGAATCAAAACCAGACAATACAAACTTAGAAACTAAGTCACCACTGACAACAAAGACGTGTTTATATTTATTTTCTGTAATTAATCTTTTAGCAACTGAAATTGCTAGAATTCCAGAAACACAGGCATTGGAGACAATTATTGGATCTGTAATGAATGAGAAGTGTCTCTTTAGTACTGATCCCAATCTGGATAGATAAACATGAGATTTAGGAAAATTATTTCGCTCTTCAAGAATTTGAACATTTCCTTTTGTGGTAGAGATAACCAGACCAACTTCCTTATTGATATTAATTTTTGAATTATTTATGACTCCCTCTAAAGACAAAACCATTAACTGCTCTAAAGGAGTAAGATCTTCTATAGTTTGTATTGCCTGAAATTTTTCCTTTAAAATTAATTTATTAATTAAAGCTCCATAAAAATATTTATTTAATAAGGTATTATCGTTTATTAAAGAAATACCTGATTTTTCATTTTTTATGTTTTCAACTACAGTTTTACTATCAAAACCTAGTGATGATATAATAGAATTATATGATAGATAGATTTTATGCATCAAGCAACCCTAGTTTAATTTTCCATACTTTAATAAAATGTGGAAGAATTAATGACATCGAGCCATCATTTAGACTGGTAAATACCTGAATGGTTTCGCCATTACAAACTACAGCATCAGCCTCGTTTTTTATGACATACCTATATACTAGCTTAGCCGAATCAGAATTAACAAATAAAGTTTCTATAGTTGCACTTTCTCCATATTTAAGTGTCAACTTGTGATTTGTAGTAGTTTTAACAATAGGAGTCGCAAAACCATTTTTCTTAGCATCTAAATACGAAATACCGTTAATTAGTCCGAAATTTTCACGGCCATCTTCAAAATATTTCAAATAATTACCATGCCAAACAATACCTAAAGCATCGGTTTCATCGAATCGAATTTTAAGGTTTTGTTTTACAACAAGTTTTTTATTATCATTCATCTTTTAAGCTTTTAAGTACTGTACTCATTTCAGAATTACCAATAATATTATCATCAATATAAGATTTAATTTTCACCATTGTCATATTACCAACATCATAAATAATTTCTACCTCAGTTGAAATAGTTTCACTTACTTTTGCTAAACTTACAATTTTACTTGATTTAATAGCGCCAATAAACCCTTCTTTTACTTTTGAACAATTTAGAAATTGTTTGTAGCCAATATGTAATGCAGCAGTTTGAGCCATATGCTCTAACAAACCTGTTTCAGAAAAATATCCGTTAGTGACAAAAATGTTTTCTTTGACAATAGTGAGCTTAGAGATCGCCTTTTTTTCTGAAAAAAAATGAAGTCTGTCAACCATAATCATTGGCTTACGATGAGGTAAAAGCTTTTCTATAATCTCAGGATCTGAAATAGGTGAATTTAGTTTATTATTTTTCTCCATTGTCTTTTTTATCTTCCCAAAAATCATAAAAATTAAACCATTGTAACGGATATTTTTTCACAATACGTTCAATGTTTTGAGTATATTTCTTTAGCAAATCTTCTGCATCTCGATCTTTTACTTCTATTGGCCTTGCATATAAATGATAGTGTCTTTTTGGTTCGCGCATTACAAAAACAAAAAAAACGGGAACTTTCAGCCTACTACCTAAATAAAAAGGCCCGACAGGAAATTTAGCCTTTTTACCAAGTAATTGTTCTTCCATACACTTAGTGTCTTTTAAGTATCGGTCACCTGCAATGCAAATTATTTTATTCTGAGCAAGAGCAGCATTAATTTCAAAAATATGAGAAAAATCATCTTTAACTATTATGAAATTCATTTGATCTCTTTGTGTATACTGGTCTAAATAATCCTTTATATCCTGGTGATCTTGATCAGTAATTACTATAATAATGGATTTGTTTATTAGCCTTTTTTTAAAAAAATATTGAGCCATTTCAAAATTCCCCAAGTGAGCACTTATGAGTATACCCCCTTTACTTGCAGTTAAGGCTTCGTCTAAGTAATGTTCACCATCAAACTCAAAGGTATATTTTTCTTCTAGTCCGGCTGGAATAGCAACTTTGTCAATCAGTGTTTGTCCAAAGACATAATGAGATTTATAAATGCTTATCAAACTTTTTAACCATGAATAGCCCAAACGGTTCCTGTAATAGTAGTTTAATCCTTTAACATTTTTTCTTAAAATTAAACAGAAGTAAGGGATTGGCAAATGCATTAGAGCATATGAAGAGTTGATACCAAAATTCTTTAAAAAAAATATAAATATTTTAAAACCAAAAACTGTTCCTCTAGATTTTCCATCCCATTGTCCTACCATCGTTGTATCTTAGATATTATTTATGAATAAATTCCTCCATTAATATTAATGACTTCTCCAGTAATGTAAGATGCCTTTTCAGATGCAAGAAAGGAAACTAGATGTGCTACTTCTTCAGGTTCTCCAAAGCGATTTAACGGAATTAACTTTCTGTATTCCTTCTCGTCCAGGTGGTTAGTCATATCAGTTTTAACAAACCCTGGAGCAACAGCATTAACGGTAATGTTTTTTTTAGCAATCTCTTGAGCTAGTGATTTGGTTGCGGCAACAACAGCACCTTTTGCAGCTGCATAATTTGTCTGACCAATAGTTCCCTTTAATCCAGAAACAGATACAATATTAATTATTCTGCCATATTTATTAAGTAACATATCTTTAATCAGATGATTGGTCACATTAAAAAAGCCATTAAGGCTTGTTTTTATAACGTTGTCCCAATCGTTAAGTTCCATCCACAAAAAAAGTCCGTCCTTTGTAATGCCAGCATTATTAACCAAGACTTCAATTAAAGAGTTATTATGTATTTTAGACCAAATGTCTAATTGAGTTTTAACGTCATTATAATTAGATACATCAAATTTTATAATTTCACCAGAGCCACCATTTTCTTTAATATCCTCAAGCGTTTGATTTGCAGCATCTTTATTGCTCTTATAATTGATTAAAATTGAATAATCAGAATCCTTAGCAAGTTGAAGGCAAATAGCTCTGCCTATTCCTCTGGAGCCACCTGTTACTAATACATATTTTGTTTGAACTTTCATTTGGTGTATTATATAAACAATTTTAAAAAAATTGTTTTAAAAAAATTTGAATATTATTTTTTAAATCTCCACTATCTTTATAAAATCCTTGACTTTACTTATGAAAGGATATAATATAATATCTTCTTTAAATTCGGGTATTATTTTCCGAACATCTTCATACATTTTTTTAGTTTTTGAGGAAACTTTATCCTTCACTTCTAAATACTCTATAGCTTGAACAATAGTTATAAGTTCTATAGCTAAAACTTCAAAGGTATTATCAATAACTTTTTTAGTTATTAAAGCAGCATTGGCTCCCATACTCACTATATCTTGATTATCGTTGTTATTAGGGATACTGTGAACATACATTGGATTTGATAACATTTGATTTTCTGCAGTAGTAGAGGTTGCAGTAAATTGAGCACCTTGCATACCAAAATTAAGACCTAAAGTGCCTAAATTTACAAATGGGGGAAGTATTTCGTTTAGTTTAGGATTTAGCAAATAGTTTAGCTGCCTCTCGGCAAGCATACTCATTTTAGTAACTACTAGTTTAAGCTTATCCATTTCTAAAGACACATAGTCTCCATGAAAATTACCTCCGTGATAAACGTGTTGACTCTCTAAATCTACTATTGGATTATCGTTTGCAGAATTTACTTCTTCAAATAATATTTTTTCTACTGTTTCTAATGTATCGAGGACTGGACCTAAAATTTGAGGAACACATCTTAGTGAGTAATACTCTTGTACTTTATCTTCAAATATATCAACTTCAATTGCTTGATTATATAGATGATGCTCTCTTTTCCTTGTTAGCAAACTATCTTTCAAATGATTACGCATGCTTTTTGCAATTTCTCGCTGACCTTTATGCTTTTTTGACTGATTAAGTTCAAAAGACAGATGATCGTCATATGCTTTTACAATTTCATTTATTGATGCAGAAATCGCAATCATCCAATTAAGTAATCGCCTGGAATAAATTGTATTTATGACACCAATACCTGTCATTACTGATGTACCATTCATCAATGCTATTCCTTCTCTGATTTTTATAGGAATTGGTTTTAAATTTTCTATTTCAAAAACTTTCTTTGTTGTTAGACGTTTATTTTTATACATAACCTCACCATCTCCAATAAGCGTAAGAGCAATATGTGCTAATTGCACTAAATCTCCGCTTGCACCAACACCACCATGCTCATAAATAATTGGTGTAATATTTTTGTTAATAAGGGTTGTCATCAAATCAATTACAATATCATGAACACCAGATTTACCAAGAGCAAGAGTGTTTAAACGGGCTAGCATAGAAGCCTTTACATATATTGGCGGAATAACATTACCAGAACCTGTAGCATGACTTTTTATAAGATTATATTGTAACGCTATACGTTGGGCATCCTTTATTTTATATTGAGCCATTGGACCAAAACCAGTATTAACTCCATATATGATTTTGTCTGCAGAAAAAGTCTCTAAGAAATCAAAACTAGATTTAATTTTATTTTTCACTTGATCATCAATTTCAATAAATTGATCTTCAAAAATTATTTCATAAAACATTTGGAGAGTTAATTCTCCTTTAATTTTTACCATATTATATTGCAGAAAATCAATTTATTAAAAAAAAAGGTTTGTTTTGTAGTTACATTAAAGTATTTTTAATTTTTAAACAAAACCAATATACAAAAAAACGATATTTAATTGCATTTTACAACATGAAAAATATAAAAATTGATGTTTTGATAATCGGAGCAGGACCATCTGGATCTGTAGCTGCAGCATACTTACAAAATAAAGACATTAATTTTATGGTAATAGAAAAAAATGAATTTCCTCGTTTTGCGATTGGCGAAAGCCTTTTACCTAGATGTATGGATCATTTTCAGGAAGTAGGATTAATAGACTGTATATCTGAATATGGGTTTGAAATAAAACGAGGTGCTAGATTTATTAAAGAAGATAAAATTTGTGAATTTGATTTTAGCAAAAAACATACTAAGGGTTATGACTGGACTTGGCAAGTCCCTAGAGCCGACTTTGATTTGGTTATAACTGATAAACTAAAAGATAAAGGCGTAAATATTGCTTTTGGTCATGAGGTCATCGATGTGTTATTTAAAAAAGATGGAACTTCTACAACAACAGTAAAATCAAAAGAAGGAGAAACCTATTTAATTAAATCTAAATACATTATTGACTCTAGTGGTTTTGGGAGAGTATTACCAAGATTATTAGACCTTGATAAACCCTCTGAAATACCAAAGCATTCTTCAATTTTCTCTCATGTAAAAGATATAAATAGACCAAAAGGAAAAGAAGGCACAATCATTACTTTTGATGTCATAAGTAAAAACTGTTGGCTATGGGTAATTCCCTTTTCTAATGGAAACACAAGCATCGGATTTGTATGTGAGAATGAATTTTTAGATAGTTTTGTAGGTACTTCAACAGAAAAGCTTAGAAAAATGCTGAAGCTTTCGAAACATTATTACAAAAGATTTAAACATGTTGATTTTCAGTTTGAACCTATATCAATAAAAAACTACTCAAAATCAGTGAAGCAATTATTTGGGAAAGGATTTGTACTTACTGGAAATAGTGCAGAGTTTTTAGACCCTGTATTTTCATCTGGCGTAACATTTGCAACAGAATCTGGACTTCTTGGAGCAAAATTGATAGCAAAAGAATTGTGCAATGAAAAAGTAGATTGGCAAAAAGATTATGAAGATTACATATTACAAGGAACAGCTGTTTTTGGTTCGTATGTAAAAGAGTGGTACACAGGTAATTTACAAACCATCTTTTTTGTAGGTCAAGATAATCCGAAAATTAAAAAACAAATTTGTGCAGTACTTGCTGGTTACGTTTGGGACAAAACCAATCCTTTTGTCAAAAATCACAACAGACTCATAGCAACTCTTGCAAACTTTATAGAATTAGAAAATAAATAGTAAATAGTAAATAGTAAATAAAAGCTAAAAATATAATTATGAAACATCTATTAATTTTTATGCATTAGAGGGATTTTTGCATTAGGTTTTATAACAACCCTATAAACCTCAAAAATATTTTAGCTTGCAAATTAAGATTTCTAATAAATCCATCCAAAATAACTTTAGAGGACTCCCCTATCATCCAAAATTATTCTTGAAAATAACTTTTATTTTTGTTTTGAGTAAATTCTATTTGGTTCAAACCAAGGTGTAGCATTGTCAATCTGCCTACCTAGGCCAACAGGTCGTTTTTGAGCAGCAATAATTCGACTATTTAAAATAGTAATTGTTGACCTAAAACAAAACTATTAATTGTAAATTTAATTTAAAATTTGCAATTAATTATTTAACATTTTTGATGAAAAAAAACGCTCTTATTAATCGAATTGTGTTGGCCTTAACTTGTTTTATTTT
>Ga0209710_1001102_pt1 | contig 21682 bp, 20 predicted proteins | sample ArcticOcean_MG_C_5_FD_187436 | JGI IMG/M metagenome (GOLD analysis project Ga0209710, IMG submission 187436) | Marine microbial communities from western Arctic Ocean - ArcticOcean_MG_CB4_138 (SPAdes) (version 2) | ecosystem: Environmental > Aquatic > Marine > Oceanic | place: Arctic Ocean...
AAGCGAAGCGGAGGTTTAATAGCTAATATTTTTGAAGGTACGGATAATAACAATCTTGGCATCCGTACTGATGGGTCTTATAGTGAAAAACCAACCATCACGTACCTACCTCTTCAGGGATCTAATTATGTAAGGAATGTATTAAGTCCGATTCAACCTGAAATTATATTGCTCCTAACTAGATCGGGGTGGAGTATTGAAAGGTTATTTAGGCTAACTGCTAATAAAATTAATGGTATAAATAATGCATCGGAAGCATCTGGGCCAACCCCGGCTCTTGAGCCATCTTATAAAGAATTTAAAGTATTAGCTAATATTTTTTATCGGCTTCAACAAAAAAGTATCATTAGCTTTGGTTATCAATTTGAAGGTAATCGTAATAAGCTTGCACTTAGGATTAGGCAAAAATATAGTGATTCAAAAGATGTTAGGACTCTTCTGACTGCATTAAATTTATCCACTAAAAATACAATTATTCCGTTAACTACAAGTTTCTCAAGCGGAACAGAAATGGATAATATTGAAATTAATTTAAGGTCATTGGCTGGTATACAATTTTTTTTGTCCCATGGGGTTCTTATACCTCATGATGACATCATCAATAACCGAGTTAAGGTTACTAAAAAACAAGATGGCCAAAACTTTAATTGGCAAGATATTCTCTCAGATCTTTTTATTGTTTATTCTCATAAAGAGAAACCTAGTAATGCTTCTGTAAAGGTAAAATATAGAGGTCATTGGTTTTTTATCAAAGATAATGATATGGAGAGTAAGTACACATTAATGCTTCTTAATCAGATAAGCGCTTTACAATCAGGGAACATAGAAAAAGTTGGTCCGGTTCTAACTCTTCCAGTGTCACAGTAGATAATCTTGTACCTAAATTATCCTTGAAATTAAGTTATAATATCGCCCACGCGCCCGTAGCTCAGTTGGATAGAGTACTTGGCTACGAACCAAGGGGTCAGGAGTTCGAATCTTCTCGGGCGCGCCAATTATGTGTGTTTTTGCGCCCGTAGCTCAGTTGGATAGAGTACTTGGCTTCGAACCAAGGGGTCAGGAGTTCGAATCTTCTCGGGCGCGCCAATTATCTTTCATAATAAACTGTTCTTTAAGTACGATTTGGCTAGGCTTTCATCAATCTTTGATATTGAATTTACAATTTTATTAAACTCTATTTTATTTTTTTGCTTAATACTAATTTCAGCAAGCTCAGTTAAAGAATCTAAGTGTATATTGTTTAACTTGAGCGCTTGTTTGAGAAATAATTTTGCAAAATCTAAATTCATCATTTTTCTTTGAGCAAAACCTAAGTAGTACCATGCATCAGCATTTTCCTCGTCAGCTTGAGTCCATGACTTAGATATTTTTAACATAAGTGGCCAATTCTCGTTTTGCATAGGCAAGACAACCCTCATAAAAAAAGGTTTTTGATCTTCAGGTAAGCTCCAAAAAGGAGCTGCATTACTTTTTAGGTTAATTTGCTCTTTTGTTTCAAGTAAATCTTTAATCCAGTCAGTTGGAAGGCAATAATAATAACCCTCCCTTCTTCCAGGACTTTTAAATGTTGTGATACCAACAAGATTAAAATCAAGGTCAAATAATGCACCCCCACTAGACCCTACTGTAAATCCAGCAGAAGATCTTATAATATTACTTTTTTGGAATGGGTATAAAGCCTTAATTTTTCCATAAGAAGGGAGGGGCATTGGATTATCATTTGGAAATGTTAAAGAGAATACTTTTTCCTCGTAGCTTAAATCTTTTGATGCCCTAAGATTAACAGGTGGTAAAGGCAGGTTATCAAACTTCAAAATACATAAATCTTTTTCCCAGTCAGCATACACAGCAATTGGCGTATATGTTTGAAAGAACTTAACTACATTAACACCATCACTATCTGCAAATATATGGCAATTTGTAGCTACATGATTTTTTTTAATTACAATACCAGAGCCAGAGCCAGTCACTCCCCCTTTGAAAGTTACGAATACTTGTACCATTGATTCACTTAACCCAAACAATTCTGCTTGGGCAGGGTAGCTATGTGAATATTGAGACATAAGAATTAATATGAAAAAGTATAAATTTTTAATCATGCAATACGACAAACTTGATACACATTAATTCATATTTATTTACAATATACATTGTATACAAATGATTAGTATACTAATAATACTGTAAGGCTAAGTATAAATAACTATAAAAGCCATTTTTTTACTTACAGGAGGAGTGAAGATGTTAAAGAAAAACAGTAGTTTATATCAAAAAGTATTTGGTTCATTACTAGCAGTTTTAGTAATTGGATTTTTTTCAACAGTTGTAAAAGCTGGTGGTGAAGAAGAGTCATTATATACACGATTAGGTGGTACATATAATATCGCTTTAACAGTTGATCATCTTGTTGATAAAATTTATGTTAATAAAGCCCTGAATGAAAATCCAGCTTTAAAAGCAGTTCATGATGCTGCTCATACAAAGGCAGGATTCAAGGTGATGTTAACTAATTGGGTTGTCGCAAGAACGGGTGGACCAAAAATATATCAACCTGACGAATTTGGTAGAGGTAAAAATATGAAGGATAGCCACCCTCACTTAAATATTAGTGATCGTGAATTTGACATCATCATGACTGAGTGTTTACAAACATTCTACGCATGGAATGTACCTGATTATGAAATTAGCCAATTAATGGGTGATTTACAAAGCTTCCGAGGTGTTATTGTAACTAATCCTACAGCTGGTTATAAAAATCCTTACATAACAGAAAATCAATAAAGTGTAAAAGAAGGTTATGCTTACGTAGCCTTTTTTAATTTTTATTTACTTTAACAGGCTATCTAATTTTTTTTCTTTTTTTACCATGGTATCGGAAAGTTGATTTAACGTGTCTTTAAGCTCATTAAAGTCTTTAGTTTTAAGATGCGTCTTACATGAAACTTTATTTTGAATGTCAGCCACCTGACCTTCTAAATCTATTCCAGCTTTCGTAAGAGAAACTAATACCACCCTTTCATCTGCAGTAGATCGAACTCTTCTAACTAAGCCCAATTTTTCTAATTTTTGAACAATGGGTGTAATTGTAGGTGAATCCAATTTCAAAGTTTTAGCAATATTTTTTATGCTGCAACTTTCTACCTCCCAAAGTACCAATAAAACAAGGTACTGCGTGTACGTTATCCCTATCTCATTAAGATAAATACGATAGTAACGAATAACGGAGTTTGTAGCAGCGTAAAGTGCAAAACAAAGCTGATTATTGAGTAGTAAATTTTTATGCTGGGTCATTTATTCAATTGTACGTTAATTATAAGTTAAAACTATTTAAACATACTTTCTAAAATCTGCGAATTGAATCGGAGGATTCTAATTTAACATATTAAATGGTAGGGTGTGGGAGGATCGAACTCCCGACCATCGGATTAAAAGTCCGGTGCTCTACCAGCTGAGCTAACACCCCATTATTGGAAACGGAATTATCTAGTAATATTGTAATTTGGTCAATGGACATTGTGAATTTAAATTAATTCATACCAGGAAATCGACCAGTTAAGCCTCTCATCATCTTACCAATACCGCCTTTTGAAAACATTTTCATCATTTTTTGCATTTCTTCAAATTGCTTAAGAAGACGATTAACATCTTGCACTTGGACTCCCGAACCATTTGCAATCCTTATTTTTCTTTTTGCCTTAATAACATCAGGATGTTTTCTTTCTTGAAATGTCATTGAGCTAATAATTGCTTCAATTTGAACTAAAGACTTATCTCCATCTTCTGGATTTATTTTTGAAGTAGCACCTGATATTTGTGAAGGCATTTTATCCATCATAGCTCCAACTCCACCCATTTTCTTCATCTGAGATATCTGATTTTTAAAATCATCTAAATCGAAATTTTTCCCTGATTTAACTTTTTCAGCTAACTTCTCTGCTTCTTTGGTATCAACATTCTTTTGCGCTTGCTCAACTAAACCAACAATATCACCCATACCAAGAATTCTAGAAGCCATTCGCTCTGGATGAAAAGCCTCTAATCCATCCATTTTTTCACTTACTCCAATATATTTAATTGGTTTATCAGTGATATGTCTTACTGAAAGCGCTGCCCCTCCCCTAGAGTCACCATCCAACTTAGTCAAAACTATGCCAGTTAAGGGTAATGTCTCTCCAAAAGCTTTAGCTGTGTTAACTGCATCTTGGCCTTGCATCGCATCAACAACAAATAAAGTTTCTATTGGTGTTAGCGCCTTATGTAGTTGCTTTATTTCCTTCATCATAACTTCGTCAATTCCCAATCGGCCTGCGGTGTCAAAAATAACCACATCAAAGAAGTATTTTTTTGCGTAACCTAGGGTTGCTGAAGCAATTTTAATGGGCTTATCTTTTGTTGATGAATCAAAGCAATCAATCTTTAGTCCTGCTGCTAAAGTTTTTAATTGTTCGATAGCTGCAGGCCTATAAACATCTGCACTCGCAACCAAAACTTTTTTCTTTTGCTCTGTTAAAATCTTGGCTAACTTTGCAACAGTTGTTGTCTTTCCAGACCCCTGTAACCCAGCCATTAATATTACTGCTGGGGGTTTTGTAGATAGTTCTAGCCCAACATTTTCATTGCCCATCAAGCTTGTTAATTCATCTTGAACAATTTTAATAATAGCTTGGCCAGGTGTTACACTCTGTAAAACCTCCGCGCCCAATACCTTTTCTTTTATTCGATCAATAAAATATTTCACAACAGGTAAAGCAACATCTGCCTCAATTAAAGCGATTCTAACCTCCCTCATAGCATCACTTATATTTTCTTCGCTAAAACGAGACTGACCACGTATTGTTTTAATTACTGACTGTAATCGTTCTGTTAAATTTTCAAGCATTTTTTGAAATTCTCAATTTAAGTAATTAACGGTTATGTTAGAAATCTATTATAATTGTGTTTAATTTTTTGAACAAATTATACTTATGGAATACTTAACATTACTACTGTTTTCGTTGGTTTTATATGTATTTTCAGTTTTTAGCTTGTTTTTTAATAAAGTTAACAAAATTAACATAGTTAATTTAGCTTTAATTACAGGGTTAATAGCTCACGCTGCGCTTATATATATAACAACAGTATCAAATGGTATCAATTTAAATTTTTCAAATTCATTGCTGATAGTTAGTTGGGTAACAGTATTTTTTTATTACTTTATAAATAAAAAAATGCAATTTAATGGCCTAGAAAACTTAACCCTCTCCCCAGCTATTTTAATTATTTTATGTCACCCATTCCTTAAAGATAATCAAATTCTTGAAATTCAAATGTCAATAAATTCAATAGTACATGTAATTATTGCAATTCTATCTTATAGCCTTTTAACTGTTGGGGCTATACTATCAATCTTTATTTTATTATTTGAAAAAAATCTTACAAAAAAAGATAAGGCTCCCGAAAATTTTACTAGCAATTTTTCATTATTATCAATGGAAAATATGTTATTTAAAATTTATTGGTTTGGTTTTATTCTTTTATCAATAACTCTATTTTCAGGTATTTTATTTACAAACGAGATATTTGGGACCTCAATAGTTTGGAATCATAAAACTATTTTCTCTTTTATGGCATGGCTCAGTTATGGCGCTATGCTCCTAGGAAGAATCAAATATGGATGGCGAGGTAAAAAAGCAGTTGTAATTTCTCTTATTGCTTTTATATTTCTTGTTTTATCTTATTTTGGCACAAAATTTGTTTTAGAAATTCTACTAAATAATTAACTTACCTTAAAAAAACTATTGGCCATTTATTTTTAGATGCTTCTTTTTCTAATGCATGATCAGGATTTGCTGCTACAGGATTGCTGACGATTCTAAGTAACGGTAAATCGTTTTGTGAATCACTATAAAAAAAAGTTTTTTCAAAGCCTTTAAAAGTAAGCCCTTTTTGTTTTAGCCATAGATTTAATCTGTCCACTTTACCATCTTTAAATGAAGGGATGCCTTTAACCTTGCCAGTAAATTCTCCAGCAACCTCTTCAAGATCAGTTCCAATTAAATCATCTATACCAAGCAAATTACCAATAGGTTTGGTTATATAGCTATTAGTTGCAGTAATTATGAGTAGTTTATCTCCATTACTCCTATGCTCTGAAATAAGGTTTTTTGCCTTTTGCGTTATCATTTTTTCTGCTACTTCCTCGATGTAACGAGCAAGCAGTTTATCAAGCAATTTTCTTGGGTTATTCTTGAAAAATTTAAATTGAAATTCAGTAAACTCATAGATATCTAATTTACCCGCATTATAGTCATCATAAAATTTCTGATTCGATGCCTGATGGCTTTTTTGATCAACCAAACCTTCTCGAGCTAAGAACATACCCCAATTGTAATCAGAATCACCATCAAGGAGTGTGTTGTCTAGATCAAAAATAACTAAATTCAAAAAATACCTCTTCTATACTTGTGGATGAGCACGCTCATATTTTGAATGTAACTTATTAAGCGCACTTATATAAGCTTTTGCAGATGCAATAACAATATCTGTATCCGACCCTTGGCCATTCACTATTCTTCCACCTCTTGATAAGCGGACAGTTACTTCGCCTTGTGAGTCTGTTCCAGAAGTTATATTATTTACAGAAAATAATAATAGTTCTGCCTTTGATTGAACGATAGATTCAATAGCTTTAAAGGCTGCGTCAACAGAACCGCTGCCTTCTGCGCTAGATTTATGATTTTTACCATCCTTCGTCATCTCAATGTCAGAAATAGGAGTCTTTCCGGTTTCTGATGCAGTCTTTAACCCAATTAATTTGTATAAATCATAGGACTCTTCGACATACTCTTCACTCACTAAAGCATGGATATCTTCATCAAAAATTTGTGATTTTTTATCAGCTAGCAATTTAAATCGATCAAATGTTGCATTAAATGTTTCTTCAGACTCAATTTCAATCCCTAATTCATTTAATCTACTTTTAAATGCATTTCTTCCTGAAAGTTTTCCAAGACTAATTTTATTAGTTCCCCAACCAACATCTTGAGCAAGCATTATTTCGTAGGTCTCTCTGTGCTTTAGAACACCGTCCTGATGAATGCCTGATTCATGCGCAAATGCATTTGCTCCAACTATTGCCTTATTGGGCTGAACTGGATACCCTGTAATCGTAGAGACTAATCTGGATGTTGGTACAATTTGCTGAGTGTTAATTTGAGTTTCCAAATTAAAAATATCCTTTCTCGTTTTAACGGCCATAACAATTTCTTCTAAACTGGCATTTCCCGCCCTCTCTCCAAGTCCATTAATTGTACATTCAACTTGTCTCGCTCCATTTAGAACAGCTGAAAGTGAATTGGCTACAGCCATCCCAAGATCGTTATGGCAATGAGTTGACCATACGACCTTATCCGAATTGGGCACTCTCTCAATTAATTCTTTCATACGGTGTCCCCATACATCTGGAATAGAATAACCAACTGTATCTGGAACATTAATTGTTTTGGCTCCTGCTTTTATCACAGCATCAAATATCTCAACAAGAAAGTCTATATCTGACCGAACTGCATCTTCAGCAGAAAATTCTACATCTTCTGTATAAGACAATGCCAATTCAACGGCTTTTACAGCTTGATTAAGAACTTTATCTGGGGTCATCCTTAACTTATTTTCCATATGAATCTTACTTGTTGCAATAAAAGTATGAATTCGCTTATTTTCTGCGGGCTCAACAGCTCTCCCAGCTTTATCAATATCAGCCTCAAGCGCTCTTGCTAAAGAGCAAATGGTTGATTTTTTTATTGTTTTTGCAACAGCTTTGATGGCCTCATAGTCGCCAGGACTAGCCGCAGCAAATCCAGCCTCAATGACGTTAACACCTAATTTCTCAAGTTGCTTTGCAATTCTAATTTTCTCTTCTTGAGTCATTGATGCGCCAGGGCTTTGTTCACCATCACGCAATGTAGTGTCAAATATTATTAATTTATTTTTCATCGAATATATCAATATCTAAAAAATTTTTACTCGTTTTAAATTTTGCTCTTATTAAATTAAAATACCCAGATAACGAATATCCAAATGCAATTATAAAAATAACCTCTGCTGGGTTGTGGGAGATTAGACCAAAAAGCAAAGCTATTAGAAGAATTACAACAAAAGGCTGGCTATTCCTAAGGTTGATATCTTTGCCGCTATAAAAATTAACATCTGCTGTCATTGATAGTGCAACAAACAGCGTTATTATCAGTGCAAACCATTGCATCTGAAAGAAACCTAAAAATATTTCATTACCATTTATTCCATTATCAAAAGAAATCCAAATAAAACTAGCTAACAATGTTGCTGCTGCCGGCGAAGGGAGACCAGAAAAATATTTTTTATTATCAATATCTAATTTAACATTAAATCTAGCAAGTCGAACTGCTGCACAAGTGCAGTATATAAATGAAACAATCCACCCTAATTTTCCAAGCGGCTGAAGTGCCCATACATATATTACAAGAGCTGGAGCAACTCCAAAAGAAACCATATCTGATAAACTGTCGTATTCAGAACCAAATGCACTTTCTGTGTTTGTCATCCTCGCAACTCTTCCATCCAAACCATCTAGAATTAATGCAACAAAAATAGCAATAGCAGCATGATCATATCGACCATTCATTGCCTGAACAATTGAATAAAATCCAGCAAATAAAGATGCTGTCGTAAATAAGTTAGGCAGAAGGTAAAATTTATTTTTCCCTCTAACGTCTTTTTTTAAAGTTTCTTTGTTAGTAATCATATTTAATTAAAATTTTATCCTAGAATTGCTTAATATTCATCGTTATTAATAGATATTCTATTTATAATGATAATAAATCAAATTTATCTATTTACCCACTAAACATGAAATTTAAACTAATTTCTCAAGATGGCAATGCAAGGTCCGGCCTGTTGAAACTTTCCCACGGTGAAGTTAATACCCCTGTTTTTATGCCGGTTGGGACCTATGGTGCTGTTAAAACAATTAGCCCCGATGAATTAGAATCAATGAATTTTGAAATTATTCTAGGAAATACTTTTCATCTTTGGCTGCGTCCAGGATTAGAAATCATAAAAAAACATAAAGGACTTCATCAATTTATTAATTGGAAAAGACCTATGCTTACTGATTCTGGTGGATTTCAAGTTTGGAGTTTAGGTAAAATGCGAGAAATTAGCAGTCAAGGTGTAACCTTCAAATCTCCAATAAATGGAAGTGAATGCTTTCTTGGCCCTGAAGAGTCTATTGAGATTCAAAAAAATCTTAATTCGGATATAGCAATGATATTTGATGAATGCACCCCTTACCCCGCAACATATGAAGAAGCCAAAAGCTCAATGCTGCTCAGCCAAGAATGGGCTTATCGAAGTAAAGAAAGTTTTTTAGGCAGTAAAAATGCACTATTTGGAATAATTCAAGGCGGGATGTATGAGGACTTAAGGGAGGATTCATTAGCACAACTTTCGAATATTGGTTTTGATGGTTATGCAATAGGTGGGCTATCTGTAGGCGAGCCAAAAACTGAGATGAAAAGAATTACTGCCTTTATAACACCAAAGATGCCACAAGAAAAACCACGATACTTGATGGGTGTTGGAACCCCTGAAGATATAATAAATGCAATTGAACATGGTGTTGACATGTTTGATTGCGTAATGCCAACTAGAAATGCAAGGAATGGTTGGATATTTACTCGATTTGGAGACATTAAGTTAAAAAACACTCGCTACAAAGATGATTTATTACCCTTTGACCAGTCTTGCGCATGCTATACCTGCCAAAATTTTTCCAGATCTTACCTTCATCATCTTTTTAAAATTGGTGAAATGTTGGGCTTGAGATTAAATACAATTCATAATTTATTTTTTTATAAGACATTTATGAAAGAAGCATCAGATGCAATTAAGGATCAAAAGTTTAAAGAATACCAAGCTGACTTCCTAAAAACTCGCAAAGCTAATGAATAGATGTAAGACTTATGATAGAATCATCTTTTTTTTAAGGATACAATATTATGAATGAAGGACTAGCTAGCTTTCTCCCTTTTATAATAATTTTTGTTTTATTTTACTTTATGCTAATTCGACCTCAAATGAAGCAAGCTAAAGAGCATAAAACTCTGTTGGAGGCGCTTAAAGCTGGGGATGAGATTGTATCAAATAGCGGTATCTTGGGTAAGATTGTCAAGATAAACAACCAATTTGCCACCATAGAATTAGCTAAGAATGTAGAAGTAAAAATACAAAAACAAACTATCCAGACTTTATTGCCTAAAGGTACAATTAAATCAATTTAAGAACCTTGATCTCTAATTTAAACTAAATGAACCATTCAGCTCGCTGGAAATACCTCTTAATCTTAACAACAATTATGTTAAGTGTACTCTTTGTCATGCCAAATTTTTATGGTGAATCCCCTGCTATTCAAATAATGCCTATTAAAGCAGGTGAAAAAATTGATACTTCACTTCTACAATCAATTGAAAAAGCATTAGAAAAGTCTGAAATAAAAAATACTGGCTTAATTTTAGAAAACTTTCATATTAAAGTTAAGTTCAAAACAGCTGAAGAGCAACTACAGGCAAAAAGTCTTATTCAAAAATCATTAGGTAATAAATACGTAGTAGCTTTAAATTTAATCTCAAACTCCCCCAATTGGCTATCAAATATAGGCGCCCTCCCAATGTACTTAGGTCTTGATTTAAGAGGTGGGGTTCACTTCCTTCTTCAAGTTGATTTATCAACAGCCCTTGAAAAGACCACAGCTAGTTATTTAAGTAACTTTAGAACTGCATTAAGAAAAGAAAAAATTGGTTACTACGATGCCACAAAAAATAATGACATCATGCAAATTAAATTTAAATCTAAAGAAGAATTAAATAAAGGTAAAAATATAATTAGAGATATTAATGATAACTTTGTCTTTCAAGAAATTTTCATTAATGACGAAATTATTCTTAAAGTTATTATTAGCGAACAAACAAAAAAATCAATCACAGAATTTGCAATCAAACAAAACTTAGAAACCTTAAATAACAGAGTGAATGAGTTAGGAGTGGCAGAACCCTTAATTCAACAACAAGGCCTTGATAGAATTGTTATACAACTTCCTGGAGTTCAGGATACAGCAAAAGCTAAAGAAATTTTAGGTCGAACAGCCACGCTTGAAATGCGGATGGTTAATGAAGACAAGGTTGACCCATCCATCTATGAAGATGGAAATGAAGACCAAATACCAGTTAATTCAGAAATTTATAATGATCGATTTGGCAATCCTATTCTGGTTAAAAAACAAGTTATTCTCACTGGTGAAAGGATTACTAATGCAGGTCCGGGGGTTGATCAACAAACAGGGCAATCTATTGTTTCAATTACTCTCGACGGGAAAGGAGCTAGTATTTTCAAACAAGTTACACGTGAAAATATAGGTAAAAGAATGGCTCTTCTTTTGATAGAAAAGAATCTGACTGAAGTAGTTACAGCCCCCGTAATTAGAAGTGAAATTGGGGGTGGGCGAGTACAAATTACTGGTATGAATAATACTCAAGAGGCAACAGATGTTGCGTTGCTTTTAAGAGCAGGTTCATTAGCAGCGCCAATGGAAATAATTGAAGAAAGAACTGTTGGGCCAAGTATGGGTAAAGAAAATATTTCCCGGGGTGTACAAGCAACGATTTGGGGCTTCGTCGCTATTATAATTATGATGGCTATCTACTACATGGTTTTTGGTGTTATCTCCGTAATCACTCTCTCTGTTAATTTATTATTTTTAGTAGCATTGCTATCTGCGCTGCAAGCTACATTAACCCTTCCAGGTTTAGCTGCCATCGCATTAACATTGGGTATGGCTATTGATTCTAGTGTTCTTATTAATGAAAGAATTCGCGATGAAATAAGAAATGGGAATACACCACAAGCTAGTATCAGTATAGGTTATAAAATGGCTTGGGGAACTATACTAGACTCGAATATTACAACTATGATTGCAGGATTAGCGCTCTTCATGTTTGGTTCTGGTCCTATTAAAGGGTTTGCGGTAGTACTTGTATTGGGAATTTTAACTTCTATGTTTAGCGCGATTTTTGTATCGCGTGCCATAGTTAACTATTTCTATGGTAAGAAACGCCAGATAAGTAAATTATCAATAGGTGAAATTTTTAAGGTGGATAACAACTAAAGATATGGAATTTTTTAGAGTAAAAAAAGATATACCTTTTATGAAATACAGAAAAATATCTGCAGTAATATCAACTACTGTATTTATTTTTGCAGTTTTATTTATTGTTATCCGCGGTTTAAATCTTGGTGTAGATTTTACTGGCGGGACAATGATGGAGGTTAGTTATCCTAAAGCTGCAAATATCGAAAATATTCGCGAAACTTTGCGCTCAATAAATTTAGAAGATACTCAAGTGCAAAATTTTGGCACCGAGGAAGATGTTTTAATCCGATTACCTCTTCGTAAAGATTTATCTATTGCAGAACTATCAGAAAAAGTTTCAACTGCTCTGAAATTATCGAATAACCTAATGGAAGTAAGAAGGGTAGAGTCTGTAGGGTCTCAAGTTGGGGATGAGTTATATGAAAATGGAGCGCTAGCAGTTCTTTTTGTTTGTATAGGAATTATGCTTTATCTTACAATGAGATTTGAATGGCGGTTTGCGATTGCAGCGATTATTGCAAATATGCATGACGTTATTATTATTTTAGGATTTTTTGCACTTTTTCAATGGGAGTTCAACTTAACTGTTCTTGCTGCAGTGCTAGCTGTTTTGGGTTACTCAGTAAATGAGTCTGTTGTTGTATTTGACCGAGTCCGAGAAAACTTCAGAAAAATGAGAAGAGCAAATGTTGCAGAAGTCATAAATAATGCAATTACTCGGACTATGTCACGAACAATTATGACTCACCTATCAACACAAACTGTTGTCATTTCAATGTTAATTTTTGGTGGCGAAATACTTCATAATTTTGCATTAGCCTTAACTATCGGTATATTATTCGGGATTTATTCTTCAATTATGGTTGGTTGCCCCATAGCAATGTGGCTCGGAACTAATCAAACTAACTTAGCGATTTCTAACCCAGAAAGTAAAAAGGAAAATAAAGAATTATAAATGCTCACAGTGTTTAATTTTTCACTTACAAATCAAATTATTCTCTTAGCTATCCTCTTAATAGTATCGGCTTTCTTTTCTATTTCTGAGACAAGCTTAATGTCCGTAAGTAGATATCGATTAAAGCATTTAGCAAAAAGTGGTAATGCTGGTGCAAAATTAGCCACAAACCTTCTTAAAGAAACAGACAAACTATTAAGTGTAATTTTACTTTGTAATAACTTTTCAAATGCTGCTGCCGCAACTTTGGTCACTGTAATTGCTGTTCAATTATATGGGGATCAACAAGTTATTATTATGGTAGGTACATTAATTACAACTTTTTTAATTTTAATATTTAGTGAAATTTCTCCAAAAGTTATTGCTGCAGCTCATCCTGAAAAATTAGCCCTATCATGTAGCTTTTTACTTTACCCATTGTTAAAAATTCTCTATCCAATAGTTCTTTTTGTAAATATATTTGTTCTAGGTATTCTAAAAATTTTTAACATTAAAATTAATTTTAATCAAAATAATCTAATAACGATGGATGAGTTAAAAAGTATTATCAGTGATTCGGGTCAAGTTATTCCGAACAAAAATAAATCTTTATTATTAAATCTGATAGATCTTGAGAAAGTAACGATTGATGAAATTATGATGCCACATACAAGTATTGAATCTATAAACCTAGGACAATCAATTGAAGATATTTTAGAGAAAATAGAAAACTTTCATCACAACAGAATTCTAGTTAAAAAGAAGGACAATGAAGAGATACATGGTATTTTGGATATTAACAAACTATTTAAGCTATATATTAAAGAAAATATGCAGGATTTAGCTCAAGATGACTTAGTTGCCTTAATAAATCCTCCTTATTTTATTCCATCAGGAACAACTATATATAAGCAGATACAGAAATTTCAAGACAACCAAGAAAAAATTGGTTTAATTGTAAATGAGCATGGGGAATTTATAGGACTTGTTACTCTTGAAGATATTCTTGAAGAAATTGTTGGGGAATTCAATATTGAGTTACCCTCAAAATCCTCAAAAATAATTTTTGATGAAAATGGCTGGATTGTAGACGGGGGTATTTCCATTAGAGAATTAAATAAAAAATTAACTCTTAATTTACCGATTCAAGGTCCTAAAACTTTAAATGGATTAATTCTAAAATTTTTCGAAGATATTCCAGAGCCTAATACAAGCTTTAAGATAGGCAAGATTACTTTTCAAATAATTAATGCTCAAGATAAAAATGTGAAAAGTGTGAAAATATATAGCAGTATAAAAAAGAGTAAAATATAAAAATGGAACGAAGTGATAATGCAGAAGGTCTTAAATTAAAACCAGAAAAGGTTAAGCCAAAACTTCCTAGCGTATATAAAGTTATTATTTTAAATGATGATTTCACACCTATGGAGTTTGTGGCAAATATTATCCAGAAAGTATTTAGTAAAACACAAGATGACGCAACACGGATAATGCTTCAAATACACTCAGATGGATTAGGTATTTGTGGAATATACCCTTTAGAGATAGCAGAAACTAAAATGAATCAAGTATTAAATTTAGCAAAAGAATCACAGCACCCCTTGCAATGTATTATAGAAAAGATATAGTTTAATTTATGATTGCACAAGAATTAGAAGTTAGTCTTCACATGGCGTTTATGGATGCTCGGCAAAAAAGGCACGAGTTGATTACTGTCGAACATCTTTTATTAGCTATGCTTGATAACCCATCAGCATCTGAAGTTTTAAATGCTTGTGGGGCAAAAATTGAAAAACTTCGATCTGATATTGCTGGACACATTGAAGAGCATACCCCTATTGTTTCTGGTAGTGATGATGTGGATACGCAACCAACGCTTGGTTTCCAGAGAGTTATACAAAGAGCAATGCTCCATGTTCAATCCTCCGGGAAAAAGGAAGTCACAGGTGCAAATGTATTAGTTGCTATATTTGGAGAAAAGGATTCCCATGCTGTTTATTTTCTTCATCAACAAGGCATAGCTAGACTTGATGTAGTTAATTTTATAGCTCACGGAATATCCAAAATTACTGAAACAGGCAATAAAGAAGGAGCTAATGAAGGAATTGATTCTGAAGTTAAAACAAACAAGAGCTTAGAAAGTTACACAATCAATCTCAATAAATTAGTAGCTGAAAATAAAATAGATCCTTTAATTGGTCGTGATTTGGAAATCGAGCGTGTTGTTCAGATTCTATGCAGACGAAGAAAAAATAATCCATTACTTGTCGGTGAGGCTGGAGTTGGTAAAACTGCTATAGCTGAAGGCCTAGCAAAGAAGATTGTAGAAAAAGATATCCCTGAAGTTCTTCAAAATAAAACGATATACTCCCTTGATTTAGGTGCACTAATTGCTGGAACTAAATACAGAGGTGATTTCGAACAACGTCTTAAATCTGTAATGAAACAGCTGCAGGAGGAAAAAGATTCAATTTTATTTATCGATGAAATTCATACTATTATTGGTGCTGGCTCAGCTAGTGGAGGGACATTAGATGCTTCTAATTTACTAAAACCTGCTCTAGCAAATGGTCAAATTAAATGTATTGGTGCTACCACTTACCAAGAATATAGGTCAGTTTTTGAAAAAGACCATGCGCTAACAAGAAGATTTCAAAAGATTGATATCGAAGAACCGGATATTCCAACCGCTATAAATATTCTTATGGGTTTAAAATCGCACTTCGAAGAGCATCACAATGTTAAATTCTCAGCTGATGCAATAATTAGTGCAGTGGAGCTATCTGCAAAATTTATTAATGATAGGCAACTTCCAGACAAAGCTATTGATATTATTGATGAAGCCGGTGCAGCACAAAGAATACTTCCGGAGAAAAAGAGAAAGAAAGTTATTAGCACTAAGGAAATAGAAGATGTAATTTCTAAAGTCGCGAGGATTCCAGCAAAAAATATTAATAAAGATGATCGAAACTCACTTAAAACGCTTGAGAGAGATTTAAAAGCAGTTATTTTTGGTCAGGATAAAGCAATCCATTCTCTTTCTTCAGCAATTAAAATGGCTAGAAGTGGTCTAGGTCCAGAAAGCAGGCCTATCGGTAGCTTCCTTTTTAGTGGCCCTACGGGTGTCGGTAAAACTGAAGTTGCTAAACAATTAGCTTACACCCTTGGAATTGAATTGATTCGGATAGATATGAGCGAATTTATTGAAAGGCATTCAATATCTAAACTAATTGGAGCGCCTCCAGGTTATGTTGGATATGATAATGGGGGCTTACTAACCGAACAAATTAATAAAAATCCTCATGCTGTTTTATTATTAGACGAAATTGAAAAAGCTCATCCAGATATTTTTAATATACTTCTTCAAGTTATGGATAATGGCAACCTTACGGATAGTAATGGAAGGAAAACTGATTTTAGGAATGTAACTATTATTATGACAACAAATGCAGGAGCTGAGGCATTATCTAAGGTTGATTTTGGCTTCACTCATAATGAAAAATCTGGAGACGAGCAAATAGAAATTAAAAAAATATTCTCGCCAGAGTTTAGAAATAGACTTGATGCCATCGTATCCTTTGGTGCATTAGGAAATAATATTATCCTAAAAGTTGTGGATAAATTTTTAATGCAGCTTGAAAATCAATTGCATGATAAAAAAGTTGATGCTACATTTACCAAAAAATTAAAAGATTATTTAGCAAAAACTGGGTTTGATCCGCAAATGGGTGCAAGACCTATGGCCAGACTTATTCAAGATACAATCCGAAAATCCCTAGCTGATCAACTTTTATTTGGCAAGCTCGTAAATGGTGGTGAAGTTGAAATTGATATTGATGAAGCTGATAAAATTATTTTAAACTTTAAAAACAAAGAAAAAATACTAGCTTAACTAAGTGTAGGTTTTATCATTACTTTTTTAAATAAGTCGCTGTTTATAAGGAATGTTAACCACTTCTTGACTCTTTTATACTTTGAATTATCAAACCATTTTTTATCAACATTCATAAATTGTCTTATAAATGGGAAAATACATATATCTACAAAAGTACTTGTGTCACTAATTAAAAATGACGTGATTTCCAATCTCTTTTCTAGAATATCTAAAAAAAAATAACAATTTTTCCGATGCTCTACTTTTGATTTTTCTGGGTACTGCTCAAAATACTTATAACTATCCAAAGATTTTTTAAATTTACCGTCATTTAATGTAACTAATTCATCTGCTATATTTTTATCGGCTGGCTCTATCAAATTTAAATGATTAGATTTGCTATTCTTATAAGCCCATTTCATTATGTCTAAACTTTCGTCTAACACTAATTCATTTAATCTTAAAATAGGGACTGTTCCTTTTGCGCTAATGGCAAGCATTTCATTAGGTTTGTTTCGCAACGATATTTCGTAAATATCAAATTCAATACCAGACTCCACAAGTGCCATTCTTGCTCTCATAGCATATGGACACCTTCTATATGAAAATAAATATGGTCTTGATTTTAAGTTATTTAATTGCTCTACATAGTTCATAAATTAATTTATGCCCTTTGAAAATTAGACCTGAATATATTTGAATTAAATCAGCTCCATTGTCTATCTTCCCTTTACCGTCTTGTCCCGACATAATGCCACCAACACCAATAATAGGAATTTTATCACCAAGGTTTAATTTTAAAAATTTTAAGGTTTTTAAAGAGCGGAGTCGCAAAGGTTTACCCGATAGACCTCCCGACTCATCTCGCCTCTTAGACTTAGCTATCTCAATCCTTGAAAGTGTTGTATTTGTTGCTATTACCCCATCTATTTTATATTTTATTAATAATTTACAAATGGAAAGAAGTTGAGAATTTGTATTATCAGGTGAAATTTTTAGTAAAAAAGGGACATATTTATTATATTCTTTATGTAGTTTTTTTTGTTCCGCTTTGATTTTTTTAAGTAAGTCATCCAAACTCTCTCTTTCCTGTAATTTTCGAAGGTTTTTGGTATTCGGAGAAGAGACATTTAATGTGATATAACTTGCAAATAAATATGATTTTCGAAAACATATTAGGTAATCGTTAACAGCATTATTAATCGGCGTATCAAAATTTTTTCCAATGTTAATACCTAAAATACCATTAAATTTTGATTTTTTAATGTTCTTAATTACCTTATCAATGCCGTCATTATTAAAACCAAATCTATTTATTACCCCCTCTTCTTTTGTTAATCTAAATGATCTTGGCTTTGGGTTCCCTTGCTGTGGTCTTGGGGTAACAGTTCCAACTTCAATAAAACCAAATCCAAGTTTTGATAAACAATCAATATATTCAGCATTTTTGTCGAGGCCTGCTGCTAAACCTACTGGGTTATGAAACTTAATACCCATGATTATTTTTGGCTTGCATTTAGATTTTTTAACGACTAAGGATAGTAATCCTAAGGTATCAGCTATTTTAAGTGACTTCATAGCTAAATGATGAGCAAATTCAGGGTTAAAAAGAAATAAAAAAAATTTAATTATATTGTACATTTTTTTACTGAGGCAAATATCAAAAGAATAACCTACCTCAGGTGCTCATAAATAATATTTAAAATACTTTGGGCTGTTTTTGTATTGTTTAACTTACCATTAGGGTAGTCCATAAATACTCTGGCACCGCCTTGGTCCTCTTTAATTCTTATGCGATATCTTTTTTCATTCTTACCTAGCCCTTTTTCATCATCAGTTCCCCATAAACTCATAATTTCTTCTGTTAATGATTTATCTTCTACTATGTTTATTTCGACTTCATTATTTAATCTTTCTTCTTCTTCTTTCTTCCTTTGCTCTTCTTCTTCGTCATCTTCCCAAAATGCTAATTTATCAATTAACCCTTTACTCTTCTTCTTTGATTCATTGAAATCTAAGTCTTTATATTTAACATAAAAGATTCCTTCAGATCTATTTTTATCTTCTGTTACAAACCCAATGATATCTAGCGCTAATGACAACCTTCTCCAAGATCGATCAAAAGGATCATTTAGTAATAAATAATTTCCCTGTTTATTCTTAATTAATGTGGCATTTTTCTTTTCTATTGGATTTGCTAGTTTTTTTTCTGCATCAAGGTTTGTCATTCCTAACTTAGTCATTAATCTTCTAAGTATTTCCGCATTAACTTCATACTCATCCATGTTCATCTCTTTTTGTAATTTTTCTGTAATCTCTTGAGCTTCTTCCCCATCTGTTGGAATATATTCCTGAATTTTATACATATCAGTTGAGTAGGACCCTTCCTTCATCCTCTTAATTCTTTCTTTTGCTTCGTCATCCATACCAACAATACTTCTTTGTGAAATATAAATTTCTGAAGTATTTCTTTCCACTCCATTCTCAAGTCGAGTTCTAAATTTTCTTCTATCAGCTAATTTTGACAGGCCATCTAACCATGCATCAAACCTGCCACCCATACCTTTCTTTCTGGTGTCAAATTTTAATTTTGAAGACTTAATCCATTCTGTCTCCATAACTCCGGTGCGCTTATTAAGAAGTTTTATTCCAAAACCTAATTCCTGCCAAAACATTTCTAAATGAGGCCACAATTTATCAGGTGGCTCATTAACCACTAACCATCTTAAATTTCCAGACTTAACGATACGCATTCCTTCAGGATCTTGAAGAACCTTTACCTGTGTGTACCCTGCTTTTTTTGCATCTTCATAAGATTTATACGAAACCGCTTCACCAGGGACACCATATTCAACATTAGCTTCAACATCACTTAAATCAGGAGGTATATCAAGCTTCTTTGCTCTTGATGAGGCTACATAATCTGGCTGAGTTATTGCTTCTACAACTTCGTTGTCCATTATGTCCATATCAGCACATGACAGTGTTGATAAGAGTAAAAAGATTATAAAAATATTTTTCATTTGATAGCTTTAAAAACTTCAATTAGATTGGTGTGGTACTTCTTATCAAGGGCAACCAAAGGGAGCCTGATCCCTTCTTTGATTAGTCCTAAATAGTTTAAAAGCCATTTTACAGGTATTGGATTAGAATCAATAAACATTGCTTTATGCAGCTCGCCTAACTGTTTATTAATTTTTCTTGATTCTTCAATATCTCCATTTAGAATGCTATGGCAGATATTCTGCATTAAGCTTGGCTTAACATTTGCAGTTACTGAAATTACTCCGCACCCACCTCTTTCCATATAGTCTAAGAAAGACAGATCGTCGCCACTAATAAAAATAAAATTCTTGTTTACTTTTTCTTTTAAAAAAACAATACGTTCCAATTCTCCGGTTGCATCTTTTATTCCAATTATATTTGATAGCTTACTTAATGAAATAACTGTCTCATTATCTAAATCACAACCCGTTCTGGATGGAACGTTATATAAAATTTGTGGGATATCAACTGCGTCATTGATGGTTTTATAATGCTCAAATAAGCCTTGCTGGTTTGGCTTATTGTAATAAGGCGTTACTAACAAACAAGCATCTGCACCTGCTTCTTTTGCTGATTGCGTTAAAAAAACTGCTTCTTTAGTTGAGTTGGCTCCTGTTCCAGCAATTACTGGAATTCTCCCATCTATGTGAGATACTGCCTCTTTTATTAGAAAAGTGTGTTCATCAAAATCAATTGTTGGGCACTCACCTGTTGTGCCTAATACAACGACTCCATCTGTTTTATTTTCTATATGGAAATCAAGTAGGTTCTTAAAATTACCTACATCGATTGAACCATCAAAGTTCATTGGGGTCACTATTGCAACTATGCTGCCTTGAAACATATTTAATTCCATAGATCAAAAAATTATTTATATTCTACTAGAAACATTAAAGAATTTGATTTTTATCTATATAACTAAAATTTATAATTAAATAATTTATTATTCTTTTTTAATATATAAAAATATTGTTATAATTTTAAATAATTTTATACTTAAAAGTAAGGCTTAGGAGATATTAATCCTCTATAATTTAAGAATATGCTAAATAACTACTTTTTAATCATCATTAGTACGGTTCTTGTTAACAATATAGTGCTTACTAAGATCCTTGGTCTATGTCCTTTTATGGGTGTGTCTAAGAAACTTGAAACATCCATCAGTATGTCTGCAGCGACAGCTTTTGTTTTAACAATTGGCTCAATGACTAGTTGGGCCATCAATCATTACCTTCTTGAACCTAATGATCTTGTTTATCTAAGAACATTAACATTTATTGTTGTGATTGCTGCCGTTGTTCAATTTACAGAAATGTTAATGGAAAAGAATTTCCCTGTTTTATATAAAATGCTCGGAATATTTTTACCGCTAATTACAACAAACTGTGCTGTATTAGGCATTCCATTACTAAATGCTCAAGCTAGTCACACCTTACTTGAATCAGCAGTTTTTGGCTTTGGTGGGGCTTTAGGCTTTTCTTTTGTGCTGATTCTTTTTTCATCAACTCGAGAAAGATTAGAGGGGGCCCATATCCCCCAACCCTTTCAAGGTAGCGCCATTGCTATGATAACGGCAGCGCTAATGAGTTTAGCTTTTATGGGTTTTATTGGGCTAGATAAGTAATGCTGACCTCTATATTGATAATATTATTTTTAGCTGTAATTATTG
>Ga0209710_1001108_pt1 | contig 21585 bp, 20 predicted proteins | sample ArcticOcean_MG_C_5_FD_187436 | JGI IMG/M metagenome (GOLD analysis project Ga0209710, IMG submission 187436) | Marine microbial communities from western Arctic Ocean - ArcticOcean_MG_CB4_138 (SPAdes) (version 2) | ecosystem: Environmental > Aquatic > Marine > Oceanic | place: Arctic Ocean...
GAGGAATTGAAGATTTACTAATTAAGCACTCCTCAACCATCACACTATTTCTTTCTGAATGATCAAATGGTAGACATCTTTCGTCTCCAAAAAAAATATGCCATTTAGACCAGTCAGTTACTGTATTGGCTAGTTTGGCATAAATGTTCTTAGGTGTCCCTCCCCCACATAACACAAGATTAAATGACTGCTTAGCTGCAATGCTCTCATTCGCTACCTTTAAAATATAAAAACATGCATCATCCTCAAATTGCTCGAGGCTATCAAAAGTTGTATGTTCAAAGCTATTGTAATCCATGTATTTTCCAAGAATAAGTTGAATTTTTTTTGTGAGTTTTTGCTATAATTCTGGCTCTTGCTAAACATGAGCTAAGATTAATCCAAAAGATTAACAAATTTTACACTTCAACAAAAGGAAAAAAATGAAAATTGCAATGCTTGGTCTAGGAAAAATGGGGGGGAATATGGCTGCGCGCCTTATTCGCAACGGAGTTTCAGTGGTTGGTTATGACAATAACCAGACAGTAGTAAATCAACTTGAGGAAACTGAAAACCTTATCCCAGCCTCATCGGTAAAGGACGCGCTATCGAAGCTAGATGAACAAAAAATTGTATGGATGATGTTGCCTGCTGGAGAAATAACCGAAAACCAAATACACGAATTAGTTCCTCTCCTTAACAAAGGTGACGTAATTATTGATGGTGGTAACTCAAACTTCAAAAGAAGTGTCAAGATGGGTGCCATGCTAGAAGAAAATGGAATTGGCTTTATGGACTGTGGAACATCAGGAGGAGTATGGGGTCTTGATAATGGATACTGCCTAATGGTAGGAGCTAACGATGAGGTAGCTAAAGTGGTTGAGCCTGCATTAAGAGCGCTAGCAGTAACTCCACAAAACGGATGGTTACATGTTGGTCCAGTTGGGTCTGGTCATTTTACAAAAATGATACATAACGGTATTGAATATGGAATGATGGAGTCCTTTGCTGAAGGTCTTGAGCTTCTGAAAGGAAGAGAAGAGTTTAAAATTGATGTAGCACAAGTAACAGAATTATGGCGTCATGGCTCAGTAGTTAGAAGTTGGCTTCTAGATCTCACAGCAGAAGCATTGAAAAATGATCCAACCTTAGATGATATTGCACCTTTTGTCCCTGATTCAGGAGAAGGTCGATGGACTGTTGTTGAATCAATTGAGCAAGGCATACCCACTCCAGTGCTTACGCTAGCACTCCAGGTAAGGTTTAGAAGTCAAGAAAAACAAAAAGGTTATGGATATAAACTTCTGTCAACAATGAGAAATGCCTTTGGTGGGCATGTCATGAAGAAAAGAGGCTAAGTATATAATGATAGAGAATTCAACATTAGTTTTGTTTGGGGCCAAGGGAAACCTTTCAAGAGTTAAGCTCATACCTGGTCTATTTCATTTAGACGAATCAGGACAGCTTCCAGAAGGAATGAAAATACTTTCTGTAGGAAGGCAATCTTCAACTCAAAGCGAATGGGAAGATGAAATTAAAAGCATGTTGGATAAAAAATTTAAGAAGGGATATTGCAAAGAAACGTTTAAAAAGTTTATTGCCAGAAATCTTTACCATGCAAACCTTCCAGATGATCCTGATGCATTCAAAAAATTTGCTAGTAGACTTAAGGAAAGTAATAAATTTGCTCAAAACCTGGCTTTCTTTTTATCGGTTAGGCCAACAGATTTTGCATTGATCGTAGATCAATTAGCTGATGAAAATCTACTTGATCAGTCTAGTGGATGGAAAAGAGTGTTAATTGAAAAGCCTTTTGGTACTAATTTAGAGAGCGCAATACAGCTACAACAATCAATTGCAAAACATTTAAATGAAGACCAAATTTATCGAATTGATCACTACCTAGGGAAGTCTGCGCTACAAAATATTCTTGTCACTAGATTTGCAAATTCTATTTTAGAGCCCCTATGGAATAATGAGCATATTGACCATATACAAATTACAAACCATGAGATGCTTGGTGTTGGAGACAGAACAACATTCTATGATGCCACAGGCGCCCTCCGTGACATGATTCAAAGTCATTTATTACAGATGATGGCATTAACAACGATGGAGAAACCAGAATCCTTCTCCCCAAATCATATTAGAGATGAAAAAATAAAGCTTCTAGAGTCTATTAGGCCAATCAAAGACGGAGAATTTAGCAGCCATGCTTTCAGGGCCCAATATGCAGCAGGTGAAATACACGGTGAGGGCAAGGTAAATGGTTACCTTAGTGAACTCGAAAACGAAGATAGCATTACTGAAACCTATGCTGCGGTTAAAATATTCATTGATAACCCAAGGTGGAATGGTGTCCCTATTTACTTAAGAACTGCGAAAAGGTTGCATGAGAGTGGAACAAATATTTCAGTTAAATTCAAGAACACTTGTTCATTGATTGGAGATAGTAATAATTGGTTTATCTTTAATATTCAGCCTGGAGAAAGTTCTACAATCGTGCTAACAACGAAAACTCCCGGCCTTGATGATCAAGAGCTAAGGCTCACAAAGCTTGAAGGATCGAATCGTATCGATGGTGATGAAAGTATCGATGCTTACGAGATATTAATGCTAGACCTTCTTAATGGTAACCAGTCAAGATTTCTTCATATTGATGAAGTTAAGGCACAATGGAGTTTTGTTGATCCTATCATTAATTATTGGACACAAAATAAAGAAAAGCTTCATCAGTACATTTCTGGAAGTGCAGACCCAGAATCATCAAAGGTTATTTTTGAAGATCCCAGTCAATTCTGGCGATAAATTTTTTTGGAAATTAAAACTAATACGTTTATCACAATTCGTATACAATCTGTGATTAATGCCAAGGATTAGGAGTCGTAATGACAATAAAATCAGATAGATGGATCAGAAAAATGGCAGAAGAGCATGGCATGATTAGTCCATTTGAACCAAAAATGATTCGTGAAAAAGATGGGGAAAAAATAGTATCCTACGGGACATCCAGTTACGGCTATGATATTAGGTGCGCTCCGGAGTTTAGGGTCTTTACTAACATCAATAGCACGATAGTTGACCCCAAAGCATTTGACCCAAATTCTCTTGTTGAGTTTAATGGTGATCATTGTATTATTCCGCCAAATTCTTTTGCTCTTGCTAGAACGGTTGAGTTCTTCAAAATACCCAGAAACGTCTTAACAATATGCGTTGGTAAATCAACCTATGCACGCTGTGGAATTATTGTAAACGTAACGCCTTTTGAGCCTGAATGGGAAGGCTATGTCACACTTGAATTCAGCAATACCACTCCTCTTCCGGCAAAAATATATGCAGGTGAAGGTTGCGCCCAGGTACTATTTTTTGAGTCAGATGAGGTATGTGAAACTTCATATAAAGACCGTGGCGGTAAATACCAAGGACAAAGTGGCGTTACCCTCCCAAAAATTTAATCATGAAATTTAAATTCCCTATCATCATCATAGACGAAGACTATAGGTCTGAAAATTCATCTGGCTTAGGAATTCGCGTTCTTGCAGAGTCAATAGAAAAAGAAGATTTTGAAGTCATAGGAGTAACGAGCTACGTTGATTTATCTTCATTCGCCCAGCAACAAAGTCGGGCATCTGCTTTTATATTAGCAATTGATGATGAAGAATTTATCGAGGAAAACCCTAAGGCCCTAGAGAGCCTTAGCAAGTTCGTAGAGGAAATTAGGTACCGAAACGATGAGATCCCTATTTTTCTGCACGGAGAAACAAAGACAAGCAGGCATATTCCAAACAAAATACTAAAAGAACTTAATGGTTTTATTCATATGTATGAAGATACTCCAGAGTTTGTTGCTAAATATATTGTTAGGGAAGCAAAAACCTACCTGGAAAGCCTAGCCCCGCCTTTCTTCCGAGCACTTACACACTACGCGAGTGATGGATCGTATTCATGGCATTGTCCTGGTCATTCTGGTGGCGTAGCATTTTTAAAATCTCCTGTTGGGCAAATGTTTCATCAATTTTTTGGTGAGAATATGCTCCGAGCAGACGTATGTAATGCAGTTGAAGAGCTAGGGCAGCTTTTAGATCATACGGGCCCTGTTGAAGCTTCTGAGAAGAACGCGGCGCGAATATACAAGGCTGACCATTGCTATTTTGTTACTAATGGGACATCTACATCAAATAAGATGGTTTGGAATTCCACAGTAGCCCCAGGCGACATAGTTGTTGTAGACCGAAATTGTCATAAATCAGTCCTACATGCCATTATTATGACTGGTGCAATCCCAATATTTCTTATGCCAACAAGAAATCATTTCGGTATTATAGGTCCGATTCCAAAAGAAGAGTTTAGCTGGGACCGAATTAAAGAAAAAATTAAGAACAATCCTTTTATTGAAGACAAAGAAGTCAAACCCAGAGTGCTAACCATCACTCAATCTACATATGATGGTATTTTGTACAACGTTGAAGAAATCAAAGAGATGTTAGACGGAAAAATCGGTGCATTGCATTTTGATGAAGCGTGGTTACCACATGCTTCTTTTCATGATTTTTATGGTGACTATCATGCAATTGGTGCGGACCGGCCTAGATGTGAAGAGAGTCTGATTTTTTCAACACAATCGACACACAAAATGCTAGCAGGACTCAGTCAGGCTTCACAAATACTAGTGCAAGATGCTACAAACAATAAGCTTGATAAAGAACTATTTAACGAGTCCTACCTTATGCATAGCTCCACTAGCCCACAATATTCTATTATTGCAAGTTGCGATGTAGCAGCAGCAATGATGGAAGAGCCAGGCGGTAACGCACTAGTAGAAGAATCTATTATGGAAGCTCTTAATTTCAGAAGAGCAATGAGAAAGGTTGATCAAGAATGGGGGGATGGGTGGTGGTTTAAAGTATGGGGGCCAGACGACCTTTCTGAAGAGGGTATTGAGGAAAGAGCTGCATGGATGCTTAACAAAAATGAGAAATGGCACGGTTTTGGTAACTTAGCCCCTAACTTTAATATGTTGGATCCTATTAAAGCTACTATCATTACTCCAGGACTCAACGTTGATGGTGAGTTTGATGGCAAGCTGGGCATTCCTGCTGTGATAGTTACAAAATATCTCGCTGAACATGGAGTTATAGTCGAAAAAACGGGGCTTTATTCCTTCTTTATTATGTTTACCATTGGAATTACTAAGGGTCGATGGAATACCTTAGTAGCGGCACTACAACAATTTAAAGATGATTACGATAAGAACCAACCTATATGGAAAGTTCTTCCTGAGTTTAGTCAGAAATTTCCTATCTATGAAAGTATCGGCTTAAAAAACCTTTCAGACAAAATTCATGAAATTTTTAAAGAAAATGATATTGCTAGATTAACAACTGAAATGTACCTTTCTGATATGGTTCCTGCAATGAAGCCAGCCAATGCATTTGCTAAAATGGCTCACAAGGAAATCCAAAGAGTCCCCATTGATGATTTGGAAGGAAGAATTACCGCTGTTCTTTTAACGCCCTACCCACCCGGGATACCACTGCTTATACCAGGAGAGCGATTCAACAAAATTATTGTCGATTACCTAAAGTTCGCTAGAACCTTCAATGAAAAATTTCCGGGTTTTGAAACAGACAATCATGGTTTGATTAAAAATTATATAGATGGAAAGTTAACCTACTACGTGGATTGTGTCGTTGATAATTAAGGCTGTCTGATATAGTCAACAAATGAAAAATGGAGGTCATCCTTGCTCACTAATTTTTCTCTGCTGACCTCTTTCCATTGACTGGTTGAAAGTTTTGGGAAATGGGCATCCCCAGCAACATCCGAATCAACCTCAGTAACATAAAGGTGGGTGGCGTGATCCAGAAAGATTTTGTATATTTGTTCTCCACCTATAACAAAAACATGTTCCTCATCCTTAATTAAAGCCAGAAGGCTGTTAATTGAGTTCACGATCTCAACCCCTTCAATTATAGAGTCCTCATTTCGGGTAATAACAATATTTTTCCTGCCCGGCAAAGGGCGACCTATTGAGTCAAAAGTTTTTCGCCCCATAACTATCGGATTCCCCATAGTTAAGCTCTTAAACCGCTTTAGATCTTGAGGTATATGCCATGGTAATGTGTTGTTAATTCCAATAACATTATTGTTTGACATGGCTACAATGATAGAAATTTTTTGCACTAAACTGCGACTGGTGCCTTGATTAAAGGCTCAGGATCATAACCTTCAAGAGAAAAATCATCAAAAGTAAAGTCAAAAATATTGTCAATTGATTTATTTAAGGTCATGATTGGCAAAGTTTTAGGTTCTCTTGATAGCTGCTGAGTCACCTGTTCTTCATGATTAAGATAAATGTGTGCGTCACCAAGGGTATGAACAAACTCACCTAGCCTCAACCCACATACTTGGGCAATCATCATGGTAAGTAATGCATATGAAGCTATATTGAAAGGAACGCCTAAGAAAATATCAGCACTTCGTTGGTAGAGTTGGCATGATAAGCGTCCATTTGCCACATAAAATTGAAAAAAGGCATGGCAAGGTGGGAGCTTCATTTGATCGATGTCAGCAACGTTCCATGCAGACACTATTAAACGCCTAGAGTCTGGATTAACTTTTATTTGATCTATAAGAATCTTTATTTGATCAATGGATTCTCCATTATGTGACGACCAGCTTCTCCACTGGTGCCCATAAACAGGTCCTAGATTGCCCTTATCATCAGCCCATTCATCCCATATTGAAATACCATTATCTTTTAAAAACTTAACATTTGTATCGCCAGTTAAAAACCATAACAATTCATAAATAACTGATTTAAGGTGAATCTTTTTGGTAGTTAATAAGGGGAAACCTTCATTTAAGTTAAATCGCATCTGGTAGCCAAAAACAGAAATTGTGCCTGTTCCTGTCCTGTCCTTCTTAACTATTCCATTACTTTTGACATGCCTTAAAAGGTCTAGGTATTGATGCATACTAGCTATTATTAATAATAAAGTTTTTAACTTGCTCAGTGTCGCTATTGAAGACTTCGAATCGCTGGTCCATTAACTCAAGGTCTTTTAACTCGAAAGGTCTTTCTGGATAAACACCGATAGCTTCAAAAACTGATTTTTCAAACTTAATAGGAAGTGCTGTTTCTAAAACAAGCATAGGTATATTTTTTATATGATCAAGGGCTGCCTTAATTCCATCAGCTGTATGGGTGTCAATGATCGTATTAAAATCGTTGTATACCGATCGTATATAATCAATTCTATTTATATGTTTGCTGCTCGAAGAAATGAAGCCGTAATTTTTTATCTTTTGAAAAGATGTATCATCAAGCTTAAATGAACCGCCTTTATCAATGTTCCCCCAATATTGTCTTAGCAAATTGCTGTCTCGTCCAAGTAAATCAAAAATAAATCTTTCAAAGTTTGAAGCTTTTGAGATATCCATTGATGGGCTTGATGTTTGAAATGTTTCTTCAGATGATCTTGGTTCATAGTTTCCTGTTCTAAAAAACTCATCTAAAACATCATTTTCATTGGTCGCCACTATTAGATGATTTATGGGTAAGCCCATCTCTCTGGCTATATGACCGGCGCATATATTTCCAAAGTTACCAGTCGGGACAGTAAAGTCAACCTTTTCCCTGTTGTTCGATGTTACATCAAAGTAACCTTTAAAATAGTAAACAATCTGTGCAAGGATACGGCCCCAGTTAATCGAATTAACTGCACCAATTTTATATTTATCTTTGAAGGAGAGATCATTTGAGACTGCTTTTACAATATCCTGACAATCATCAAACACACCTTTAATAGCTATATTAAAAATGTTGTCATCCATTAAGCTGTACATTTGAGCAGCCTGGAATGGGCTCATTGTGCTATGAGGTGACAACATAAAGACTCTTACCCCTTTTTTTCCCCTCATTGCATACTCGGCTGCGGGTCCTGTATCGCCTGATGTTGCTCCTAGAATATTCAAAGACTCACCATTCTTGTCTAGAACGTACTCAAACATATGTCCTAAAAATTGCATTGCAATATCTTTAAAAGCTAATGTAGGGCCATTAGACAATGAAAGAAGAAACAAATTATCCTTCAATTTTAATGTGGGAGTTATGTCCTCAGCTTTTTGCTCCAGTCTACCAAATGAATAAACATCAGATGCATATGCTTTATTTACAATAGCTTTTAAGTTATCGGCAGGAACGTCATCAATAAACTTTTGGAAAATAAAAAAGGCTAAATCTTGATAGGACATGGATCTCATATAGCTAAGATCTTCATCTGAAAATCTAGGATAGGTTTCAGGTAAATAAAGCCCCCCGTCTGGTGCTAAGCCGGTTAACAACACCTCAGAAAAGTTTAGCTTTGGGGATTTTCCTCTTGTAGATATGTACTTCATATATTCCTAATTATTTAAGTTCTTCAATTCTTATTTTAATAATTTTATCTTTATTTTCAGGTAGAGCTTCAATTTCTTTGATCGCTTTATTGATTTGGTGTTCTTGCACTTTTGATGACACTAGAAATATATCCGGATCCTGATTATCCTCTTGAACCTCTTTATGAACCAAGGCATCAATAGATATTTTATGGTTGGCAAAAATATTTGTTATATTAGCAAGCAAACCTGATTTATTTTCCATAGTGAGCCGTAAATAAAATTCTGACCAAACTTCCTCAATAGCTAAAAGTTTTTTATTTTTTATTTGGTTTGGCATAAATCCTAAAGAGGGTATTAGCGACTTTGTCGAAATTTTTGACTGCCTTGCTATATCGATAATATCTGCCACAACGGCACTCGCGGTTGGCTCTGCTCCTGCTCCTGCTCCATAATAAAGTGTTGGTCCTACCATATTCCCTTTTACTAACACCGCATTCATCGGACCACTAACATTCGCAACCAGCCTTTTTTCTGGTATTAATGTTGGATGCACTCTTATTTCAACAGAGTCTTGCTCAGACTTCGCTATAGCTAAAAGCTTAATTCGATATCCAAGCTCCTCTGCATAAGTAATATCTTTTTGATTTAAATTGCTTATACCTTCAACAAAGACCCCATCAAAATTAATCGGTATACCAAATGCTATGGACGCCATAATAGTTATCTTGTGGGCTGCATCAACCCCCTCAATATCAAATGTTGGGTCCGCTTCTGCAAAACCTAGTTCTTGTGCCTGCTTTAGCGCAACGTCAAATGACAGATTGTTTTCTTTCATTTCGGTCAAAATATAATTTGTCGTACCATTAATAATACCTGCCACCCATTCAATCTTATTTGCTGCCAAACCTTCTCTGAGTGCTTTGATAATTGGAATACCACCCGCCACTGCAGCCTCATAAGCAAGCTGAACATTGTTATTTTCCGCAGCTGCAAATAACTCTTTGCCATGCAAAGCAATGAGTGCTTTGTTTGCCGTTACGACATGCTTTCCGTTAAGCAATGCTTGCTTCACTAGGTCTTTTGCAATGCCTGTTCCACCAATTAGCTCAACAACAATATCTACCTCTTTACTGTCAATGAGCTCAAGGGCATCACTAACAACAGGTATCGAAGTGCCAACTAATTGTTTTGCTAAGGCCACATTTTTGTCGGCAACTAGAGTAACTTTTATTTCTATGCCAGTTTTATGGAAAATTTCTTGGAAATTTTCTGTGAGTACTTTGTATGTACCGCCGCCTACCGTTCCTACACCAATTAATCCTACATTCATTTTTTTCTCTTTCTAAAGTTATCTAAATATTCCGCTATACGTTGAATAGCAATTTTAAGCTCATCCTCATTGGGTAAAAAAACCAACCTAAGATGATTATTATCATGCCAATTAAAACCAGAGCCTTGGACCAGGAGAACTTTTTTATCCATAAGTATGTCCAGTATAAATTTTTGATCATCCTCGATGACATAAAGCTTTGGATCAAGCTTCGGGAACAAGTACATCGCCGCCTTTGGCTTGACGCAACTCACCCCTTCAATTGAGGTCAGAAGGTTGTATGCCATCTCTCTTTGCTTAAACAAACGTCCAGAGGGAGCAACCAGATCGTTTATGCTCTGGTATCCTCCCAACGCAGTTTGAATAGCAAGCTGTCCGGGCACGTTTGAGCATAGGCGCATAGAGGCTAACATATTCAAGCCTTCTAAATAATCCCCCCCACCTTCTTTGTCTCCAGACACTACAAGCCACCCAGCTCTATAACCACATGCCCTGTAATTCTTAGATAGTCCATTTAGCGATACAAATAGGACGTCGTCGGCTAATGAGGCTATAGATGTATGCGTCGCTCCATCATACAAAACCTTATCGTAAATTTCATCTGCAAAAATTATTAATTTATTTTTTCGTGCTAACTCAATTATCTCTCTGAGCAAATCATCACTGTATAGTGCTCCAGTAGGATTATTTGGGTTAATAATGACAATCCCACGAGTTTTTTCAGTGATTTTAGCTTCGATATCTTTAATGTCAGGAAACCAGCCGGCATCTTCATCACATACATAATGGATTGGATTGCCCCCCGCAAGAGTAACTGCCGCAGTCCACAAAGGGTAATCTGGCTTAGGTATCAATACCTCATCCTCATTATTTATTAGTCCCTGCATGGCCATAACAATCAACTCTGAGACACCATTACCAATAATAATGTCATCCACGTCGACATTTTTAATATTCTTTTGTTGTGTGTAATGCATGATGGCTTTTCTAGGCTCAAAAAAGCCGTGGCTTTCAGTGTAGCCAGAAGCGCGTGACATGTTCCTTATTACGTCCTGAGTAATTTCATCAGGCGCATCAAAACCAAATGCGGCAGGATTGCCTATGTTGAGCTTAATAATTCGATGGCCATCGTCCTCCATCTTTTTGGCGTGCGCAAGCACTGGCCCTCTAATGTCATAGCAGACGTTGTCTAGTTTTTTCGATTTAAGAACTTGTGCCAAATTTTTGCCGTTAAAATTGATGGAAGATTCAGGTGTTATCTTACCTTTCTATTAGAATTTAGCCAATGAAACCAGCCAAAAAAAAGCCCTAAGAATTATGAAATTTTATGCAATAAACTCGATCAAGATGTCATTTTGTGAGCGGCGGCATCCCGGTTCCATAACGTTATAAATCTTCCTTTGAAAATAGTATCGAGGCATTGACACCCCCAAAACCAAAGCTATTGGACATTGCACTCGTTATAACTCTTTTTTCTTTTTTTAATAAAATTGGGAGTCCCTCTGCAGCAGGGTCAAGCTCATCAATATTAATGGATGGCGTTAAGAATCCTTTGTTCATCATTATTAAGCTATATATTGCCTCATTGGACCCAGCGGCACCTAACGCGTGGCCTGATAAAGATTTAGTTGAAGCGATTGCGGGTATGGCGCCATACTTTCCCTCCCCAAAGACTCTTTTGATTGCCTCAAGTTCTACTGAATCTCCGACTGGAGTGCTCGTTCCGTGTGTGTTGATATAGTCTACATTGGTCGTATTTTTTTCAGCTAACGCCACTTCCATACAGCGTTGTGCTCCCTCACCGCTTGGGGCTACCATGTCATGCCCATCTGATGTAGCACCATAACCGACTATCTCGGCATAAATTTTCGCCCCTCTCTGGACTGCATGCTCATAATCTTCCAACACCAAAACACTGCCCCCTCCTGAGATGACAAAGCCATCTCTAGAAGTATCAAACGTACGAGAGGCCTTCTCTGGATGGTCATTGTATTTAGATGACATTGCTCCCATAGCATCAAAAAGGTAACTCATAGTCCAGTGCTCTTCTTCTGCTCCTCCTGCAAACATTATATCTTGCTTGCCCATTTGGATAAGCTCATAAGCATTCCCTATGCAATGTGCGCTTGTCGAGCAGGCTGAAGTGATAGAGTAATTGATTCCTTTAATCTTGGACCCTGTAGCAAGGCAGGCTGCAACTCCGTTAGACATGGTTTTGGTAACCATGTAAGGACCTACTCGACGTATACCCTTCTCTTTGAGGGTCTCGGTGCCCTGAAGCATAGATTCGGTTGAGGTACCTCCAGCACCAACAATAATGCCCGTTCTAAAATTGGAAACTTGGTCTTCATTCAGCTGGGAGTCTGCTATCGCCTCCTGCATTGCTATCCATGCGTAGGCATGGCCTTTCGCCATAAAGCGTAACAATTTTCGATCGATTAATTGGTTCACATCGATATTCATTGAGCCTGCAATCTGTGATCTTAAGCCATGCTCCTCATACTCAGGCTGAAAGGTGATGCCCGACTTTGAGTCTTGCAAACTTTTTTCCACTTCTTGCACATTATTACCAAGGCTTGAAACAATTCCCATTCCAGTGACAACAACTCTTCTCAATTGGATATCCCTTTAAAAGTTATCAGTTCTCGTAAATAACCCTACCTTAAGATCGGTAGCTTGATATATTAATCTTCCATCCACCTCCATGGTCGCATCAGCAATACCCATGACCAATCTTCGCATTATTAACCGCTTGAGATCTATAGTATAGGTAATTTTTTTTGCGGTAGGAAGAACTTGACCGGTAAACTTAACGTCTCCAGAACCTAAAGCACGACCTTTCCCAGGGCCACCTTTCCAACCCAAATAGAAACCCAAAAGTTGCCACATCGCATCTAAGCCAAGACATCCAGGCATTACCGGATCTCCCTCAAAGTGGCACTGAAAAAACCACAGGTCCTTGGTGATATCCATTTCCGCTATTATTTGGCCATTTCCATACGCCCCACCATCATCGGTAATTTTTATTATTCGATCGAACATTAGCATGGGAGGTAAAGGGAGCTGAGCATTTTCTTTGCCGAACAACTCGCCACGACCGCAAGCCAAAAGCTCTTCTTTTGTGTAGCTATTTTTTTTCATGATTTTCTCTAGTGTTTAAGTTTACTTTGTTGAGCTTGTTCGGTTATAGTATTCTCTAACAATCTTGATTCAACTAATTAGGAATATATCACAATGAGTGACCAAAATCTGGCCGAATGGCGAAAACTTGCCCTGAAATTAGAGGGTGAAATCAATAAGGTTGTTGTCGGACAAGAAAGCCCAGTGAGACTTATAACCACTGCTATTTTTGCCAGGGGTCATGTTCTGCTTGAAGGCGATGTGGGTGTAGGGAAAACTACGCTACTAAAAGCATTTGCTAGATCAATAGGGGGAGGATACGAGCGAATTGAGGGCACGATCGATTTGATGCCTAACGATTTGATTTACCATACCTATCTCGGAGAGGATGGGAAGCCACATGTTAGTAATGGTCCGGTATTAAAATCAGGGGAAGATCTTTCCATCTTTTTCTTTAATGAAATTAACCGAGCACGACCACAGGTTCACTCATTACTGCTGAGAATTATGGCTGAAAGAACACTCTCTGCTTTTAACAAAGAATTTAAATTTCCTCATCTAATTGTTTTTGCTGACCGTAATCAGGTTGAAAAAGAGGAAACCTTTGAAATTCCATCAGCGGCAAGAGATCGGTTTATGATGGAGATACCTATTGTCATTCCTCAACAGGATGAGATCATGACCAACCTTGTCTTTGATACCAAATTCCATGATGCGGATAAATTAGTGGAAGGAGCTGCATCCAACCTACTTAAGTTTGATAAGCTGAATGCCCTATCAGATGATATTCAGTCAAGCGTTGGTGCTTCTGCTAAATTAAAATCGTATGCCCTTAACTTATGGAAATCTACTAAGAATCCCGAATTATTTGATATCAAAATTAGCGGTGTGGATATCAGCAGACTGATTGTATCGGGTGCCAGTCCGCGAGGCATTAGTATGATGATGAAATGTGCACGAGTGAATGCATGGCTTAACAATAGGACCTCAGTAATACCTGAGGATATTCATGCCGTATTTCATGAAACCGTTGCACATAGATTAGTATTTAATCCTGTTTACGAACTAAAAAGAACTGAAATTGCTAATGAATTGACGCATGAGCTTATCAACAAAGTGAGTGCACCGTAACTTAATGGAATTCCTAAACGACACTTTTGATTACCATATTAACTGGAAATCAAGGGGTTATCATCCCGGTCAGCATAAAAGTGATCAGCGTGGGATGGGTATTGAATTTGCTGGCCATGCCACTATTATTGATTATCCTGATCCTAGAAGGATTGATATAAGGCAGACCATTCGCGATCCTTTTGAACAAGTTCAAGTAAGAATTTTCAACCAAAGAAGTGCTACGCCTATTGTCATTGCATCAGACCTTTCAGCTAGCATGAATTTTGGTACGGATAAATCGAAACATAAGTTTGCCTCTGAAATCGCCTCCATTATAACCAACTCAGTGATGGCCAAAAGTGATGCTATTGGATTTATCGGGTTTAACGATAAAATTGATTCAAGCTGGGTTTCCCCACTATCTTACAGACCTCACAGAACTGAAGCATTAATCCAAAGGCTTGGCAGTTATCATGCAAAGAGTTCTGGTCATAAAGGAATGAGTAATTTATATCAATACATTCCGAAGGATCAGACTCTTGTTTTTCTTATCTCTGACTTCCACATGCCTTTGGTTGATATCCGCTCAACACTTGGGTATTTAAGAAAGCATCGCGTCATACCCGTCATCTTATGGAATAAAAATGAATATGAAAACCTTCCTAGGTTTGGGGTGATTACTATCAATGATCCAGAGTCTGGTCAAGAACAAACAATATTTCTCCGAGGTAATATGTTAGAAAAAATCAAGGCTAGTTACAATAAAAGAAAAACAGATTTAGAGGAGATTTTTCTTGAGCATGACTGTCCTCCTTTTTTTGTGGGAGAGAAGTTTGATACCTTTGCCATGTCGCAATACTTCAATGAGTATTTTCATGCATAGATACTTACTAACGACCTTTCTTCTATGTTTATTGAGTGCTGGGGTAAGCGCTTTTGAAGACCCCAAAAAATTCCGCGACATTGATCCTAAGTACATTGATCTAAACATTATAGACCCTGAACAAAAAGTCGGTTTTACGGTTGGTGATACCATTACACGACAAATTAATATCACTATTAAAAAACCCTTCTACTTGGTTGAAGAGTCCCTTCCAATAGTGGGGTATGAAAAAAGGTATCGAGGACAGCTACTTGGAATGTCCTTGGTGGAGTCTAGCCATACCAAGAAAGCCACAAAAAAAGGCATCACCTATAACATCATTCTTACGTACCAAATTTTTACGAACAATGTGGTGGCAAAACCGGCATTTATTACCGCAGATTACTATAGGGTCGTGAACCCTGCTGACCCGGATAATGTATTTAAATATCGTATTCCTGCACTAACGGTTGCGGTATCTCCTATTGCCGTATTTGGCGATATAAAAGTCGAAGATGATATGAGTGATTATCGAGGGCCTTTCTTTATTGATTCGGCGGTTATTTTACAAAAAATGCACTATGCCATCATTGCCCTAGTCTTGTCATTGTTAGCATTGCTTTATATCTATAGCAAATACTCATGGGTTCCAAAGCTCAACAAATGGTTTAGCCATACTTATAGAAAATTTAAAAAAAAACCAGCCTCCAAGGCTAATATAGAGCTATTCATCAAAGCCCTGCATGCCAGCTTTGATAAAACGATCAACCAAACCTTATTTATGGATAATAAACACTTGTTGTATCAGCAAAATACCTCATTCAGAAAGATAGATTCCGAGATTGATGAATTTTTTACTTTATCGCGGGACATATTTTTTGAGCAAAAGAAAACCCACGATCTACCCAAGACGTATGCCTGGCTCAAATTATTTTCTCTGCATTGCCGAATGTGTGAGAGAAAGCTCATAGTTGATTCATCCGATTTAAAAGAAATGAGTAGCTAATGAATTTCCTTAATGCCTGGGTTCTTTTTTTTCTTCCACTGATTACTGTTCCTTTTATTTTCTTTCAATCGAACAATAACAATTATTCGTGGAATGAAATGATTCCATCAGATCCACTATCTACGATTATTGGCGTGTTATTAAAATTTCTAAGCTCGGTTATTATTGCCCTTCTCGTAGTCATTCTTGCTGAACCGTTTTCTGATCAAAAGGTTGTTGAAAGGGTTGGTGAGGGAGCACAAATTGGATTAGTCTTAGATAGAAGTGCATCCATGGATGAGCCCTTTTCAGGAGGTGGTGACAAGGCTGGTGAAACGAAATCTGCTGCGGCGAGCCGCCTCATTATTGATTTTTTTGAGGCCAGAACAAATGATATGGTTGGGGTCATAACCTTCAGTAACTCGGCTATGTTTGTCCTACCCTTAACAGAAAATAAAAAAGCGATTAAAGCAGCAGTTTCAGCCACCGCAGGTAACGCGTTATTTCAAACCAATATAGGTGCCGGACTTACGAGTAGCGCAGCTCTTTTCAATGAAGTTGCTGACTCAGGTTCCAGGGCAGTGATCTTGTTATCAGATGGTGCAGGAAGAATAGATGCAGACACCCAACAAAAAATTAGGGATTGGTTCGATAGGTTCGACATTGGACTTTATTGGATCGTCTTAAAGCAAGAGGGAGGGATTAGTATCTTTGATGAAGACTATGTGCCAAGGGATGAAGATCAGCTTCCGCCCCAAATTGAACTATATGAATATTTTAGCACTTTTCGATCACCTTTTAAGGCCTATGAAGCAGAAGATCCAAAATCCCTTGAGACAGCAATTAAGGATATCAGCCTGAAGGAAAAGAAACCGATTAGCTATTCAGAAAGAATACCGGGAAAGAGTTACTCGCTTCCGCTTCTGCTTGTGGCGCTTTTTTTAAGCTTACTATTATTATTATTGAAATTTATTGAGGTAAAATCATTACGATGAAAATAAGCGATCTAATAACTGTCAAAAGAATAACCTACCTTTCTATTATGACAATTCTCATAAGCGTTTATCTGCTCGCGGACTCTAGCGTAAAAATTTATCGCGTACAAAAGTTTAACCAGGCTGTCGCAGCAGGCGATTCTACGGAGGTTTTTTCTAGAAGCATTGAGTCACGTTTTTCTGTGGCCTACTGGCTTGCTACCAAAGGCATGTTTAAAGAAGCGACCATACTGTTCAACAATCTTTTAGAGGAAGCTAATACGGATCAACAGTCAGCAATACACTACAATATCGGCAATATATTTTTTAATCGAGGCTTAATTATTAACGGTACCAGCATGACCGTGCGTGACGAAGCAGAGTACTTATTTCGACAGGCAAAAAAAGCTTACGTACAATCACTGAAATTAAATAATACACACTGGGATGCTAAGCATAATCTTGATCGTTTACTAACTATGCTTCCGGGTGATCCAACGCCAGGTGTTGGCGACTCAGACTCCCCTGGACTCATAATGGGGAATATTCCTGTTGGCCTCCCATGATTAAAATTTTTACTAGGTTAAGGCAAGACACCCACCTCCTTCTTTTGTTTCTAGCAACCTTAAGTCTTAGTCTGGCGGTAATCAATCCAAGTATCCCTATTACTAGGAATATCTTCAATTACATTTTTATTGTTGATATTTCTCAAAGCATGAACACAAAAGACATGACCGTTGGTTTGGAGGAGGTATCTCGTATCGATTACACCAAGGCTACACTGAGAAAAATTCTAGGAAGGCTCCCATGTGAATCGAAAGTAAGCATTGGTATGTTTGCAGGGGTTAGTGTTGCTGCCACCTATACACCCATTGAGATTTGTGAAAACTTTAGCGCTATCAATAGCACTATCGATAACCTTGACTGGCGCTCAACGTGGTCGGGGAATACCCGTATCAGAGAGTCCATGGTTAATCTTGCTAGGCTCATTCGCAGCTTCCCAGAGTCTGCCCAGGTCATTTATTTTACTGATGGTGAAGAGGCCCCGAAACTGCACGTATTTAATACAAGAGACTTAACACAGTTTCAGGGGGGAAATGACTGGCTGCTTGCAGGAGTTGGTACCTTCGAGGGAACCGCTATCCCTAAGTATGACAATAAGAATCAGCTGATAGGCTACTGGTCGAATGAAAGCTTCGCATTGCAACCAGGAATGGCACAAATATCCCAAGGTAATATTGGTGCTAGAAATGACTATGTTGCAAGCGGAGCCAGTGACCGTTATTTATCCCGACTAGACGAGAAGTATTTGATTGATCTAAGTAAGGAAATTAAGGGCCAGTATGTCAGAGCGTCAAATGAAACTGTAGTTTTGGATGCTATGAGCAAACAAAAACCAGCTTGGCGAGATCAATCACAATTGCCTTTAAGGCATATACTCACTTTTTTTGCGTTAACAGTTTTTTTAATTCGATTTATTTCCCTCAAAAAAATTCAAGGATTTCTTAAGAAATAAGTCATGCAAACAACCTTAAGCCATTACCCTCTCCATAAAAGATTCTCTTTGATTGAGGTGTCAGGGGAAGACGCCTCGACCTTTCTTCAAGGTCAGATCACTAATGACATAAATCTTGTTAATGAGGCAACTACGTTGTATGCCGGTTTATGTAATCCTAAGGGGCGACTGTTAGCTTTCTTTCATATACTCAAACTGCATGACAGTTTTTTTCTAATTTGCCCGCAATGTATTGCTGAGAATATTACTAAAAAACTAGCTATGTACATATTACGATCTAAGGTCGTGATTACCATCAACCTAACAACCCAGTTGAATGGTTTTAAACTAATAGGAGAAGGCCTGTGTAGTGAAATTGGTTTCCCTGAAGATATAGATAATATGCAATCCTTTTTACATGAGGGTATGCATGTAACAAGGGTTCCTGGCACAAACCCATCCTACCTCTGTCTGGGAGACAGCTCGACTATTAATGCATTTGTTACTGCTAATGAAAAACATATCGTTGAAGCTACTTGCGATGTTTGGAAGCAGGCAAGCATTGCCAACAAAATTCCAAATATCTACCTGGAAACCCAAGGAAAATTTATTCCTCAGTCCCTTAATTTAGACTTAATAAACGCGATTAACTTTAAAAAAGGTTGTTACACAGGGCAGGAGATTGTGGCTAGAACGCACTACCTTGGAACGGTAAAAAAACGTTTGTTTAAGGGAGTGTGGACTGGTGATAAAACATTGTTAAATTTGGGTGATGAAATTCTCACTAATGAAACTTCAGTTGGGCAGGTAATAGATTATTCGTCCGATAAATCAGAGTCCCACATTCTTTTTGAGCTTAAAGTTGATAGCGTAAAAGATCATCTAGCTTTACACGGCGATTCATTAAGGCTTATTGACTAAAACATTTATCTAAGTTCATCAAAAATTGGGGATCTAGAGAGCATCAATTTCGTCCGTATAGTAATTCTTAGTTATGTCCTAGAATTTTTCTTACTTTGACATGTTTGGATAATATTTTTAAATTATTCCTTTTAACGCTATTGCTATTCTTCCACTGCCATAATAACTCTTTTGTTTTTTTTACTCTCCCTTGAAAATCATAAAGAGGTTGAGGGTAATGGCTTTCAGGCAGAGAAAATAAATCATAATTTTTGCTGGGTAAATTAAGTATATATCCTGGGTCAAATCCCCTAAGCTCTCCTACCCACTTTTTTATAAACAATGCATCCACATCATGTTCAAGCGCTTGCTTCATGGGGTTATAAATTCGAATAGTATTGATACCAGTGACCCCTGCTTGCATCTGTATTTGAGGGTAATGAATACCAGGTTCAAAATCTAAAAATAATGTCGCTAAATATTCCGCGACTAATTTCCAATGAATCAAATAGTAATGACATGCAAAACTAACTAACATGGCACGCATCCTAAAATTAAGATAGCCCGTTGACTTCAATGCTCTCATAGAAGCATCTACAAGCGGGTATCCCGTTTTGCCATGTGCCCACAATTGAAAATCACAATGGCTTTTATCAAGCACTAGGTATGGAAAATTTTTGTACCCGCTATTAACAGGATTATTTTCAATTGCTATTTCACTTTCAAATTTTTGAATAAAATGACAATGCCAATGGAGTCTTGATGATAATGCTTTCATTGCCATTCTCCACCCAGGTCTATCCCATGAATTTAATAATGCTCTGTAAATCTCTCTGATACTTATATTTCCATAGCAAATGTATGGTGAGAGCCTTGAACAGGTATATCGACTTTTTTCTGGCTTGGAAATATTCTTATAATATTCCCTGCCTCTGTGGGCAAAAAAACTTTTTAACTCACCATGTGCGCTCTTAAACCCACCTTTTTGATAGGATGTATTAGCGGGATAAGTTGGTAAATTTTTTGAACAAAAATCATGGCTGATAATTTTGGCTTTTAACAAATTTATTGACTTAATAGGTGCATGCATTACATTACTCCAATGCTTTTCCCAATTTTTACGATTAGTTAAGCCACGAATAACTGCGTTAGAAGGATACTCAACCCACCTAACATCATGTTCCTTAAATAACAGTTTAAGCTGATGGTCTCTGGAATAGGTAACTTGTAAACCAGTTTCCTCATGGCTAAAGATATTTTTAATACAGTACCTATCTAGTAAGAACTTAAATACTTCATATGCCTCCCCATGAGTGACTGTCAGTTTTTTATCATATACTTGAAGTTCTTCCTGAATAGTAGCCAATGATTGCTCTATGAATCTCCAGTGACGTTCGTCATTATGAACATCATTCATTAATGAGGGTTCGTAGATATAAAGAATTAAGAAGTTTTCTTGTTTTTGAATTGCATGATGCAAGGGGAGATGATCAGTAAGCCTCAGATCCCTTTTAAGCCAAACAATATTTATATTTTCATTATTTGGCATATGTTTTAACTTTACAGAAATACATGAAAGCAATACAAAGTTAGTCCTTAAAAAAATGTTTGCGTAAAAAATTTGTGGGCTAATAAAAAACTATGTTTTTTACTTTTATTCGACCGTTAAATTTTAAATTAGTTAGTATTAAAAATAAATAAATGAACAACGAGACGTTTTCTATGACTAAAAAATATAACAAATAAGGATTAAAATGCATATTTCAGAATTTATCTTGATGTCTCTAAAAAAAATACAGCGGGGTACGGTTGATCGAAAATCATCTTTTCGGCTTCCAGTCCTATCAACTACATTAAATGATAAGGTCTTTCAAAGAATCGTTGTTGCGCGAAACTTTGACCCACATGATCATTCGTTATTAATCTTTACGGACCGTGAAAGTCATAAATATTATCAATTGCATCATAATAAAAACTGCTCGCTATTGTTCTGGGACCAAAAACAAAAGCTACAAGTCCAAATTGATGGCGAGGCCTCCATTGTTGATGATAAAAAAACTTATTGGGATAAATTAAATGATAAGCAAAGAGATGACTATAGGATCATTCCTTTCCCAGGAATAGAAATATCATCTTTTAAAGATTATCAATTTAATAGCTCCGAAGATAGATTTGAGGTTATTAATATTAAATTTAAACAAATGGATGTCCTGCAATTATCGTCGAATGGCCATTGTCGGGCTAAGTGTATATTCACAAAAAATAGTCGTAAAGAATATTGGATATCACCATAATATTTTCTATATAGATAAGGTTTGATTTTAATAAACTCAAAGGCTTCACTCATGATGTTGACAAATATATTAAGCGCTAAAAGTAAATACCTACTCATTTTTTTATTAATCCCTACCCATGTATTTGCTGAAACTTTTATTTATAGTTGCA
>Ga0209710_1001124_pt1 | contig 21409 bp, 13 predicted proteins | sample ArcticOcean_MG_C_5_FD_187436 | JGI IMG/M metagenome (GOLD analysis project Ga0209710, IMG submission 187436) | Marine microbial communities from western Arctic Ocean - ArcticOcean_MG_CB4_138 (SPAdes) (version 2) | ecosystem: Environmental > Aquatic > Marine > Oceanic | place: Arctic Ocean...
AAGTTGTACCCATTAGTGTTAACTACCCCTTTTTCTTTAAGCCAATACAGGACGGTATGGACAGACCAAAAACGGAACTCGCGTATCGTGTCCCCGCCTCGAAGTTTACCAGGAGAAGACTCGACTCGAACAAAGCTACGGAAATCATTGCAGGACTGGACACCACGATCGATTGGAAGAACACGGGCGACAATGCATACGATGGAGAGAAACTCAAACTCCTCGTCCACGATGAGAGTGGGAAATGGGAAAGGCCGAACAATATCCTCAATAACTGGAGGGTTACCAAAACAACGTTAAGATTAGGTTCTAGGATTATTGGAAAGTGTATGATGGGGTCAACCTCTAACTCTTTAGATAAAGGAGGAGCTAATTTTAAAAAGCTATATAACGACTCTGATGTTACTAGAAGAAATGCCAATGGGCAAACACGATCTGGTTTATACAGTTTGTTTATACCTATGGAATGGAACTACGAAGGTTATATTGATGAATATGGTACACCTGTATTTGACACTCCTACAAAGTCTACTTACGGGCCGGATGGAATTAAAATAGATTTAGGAGTAATAGAATACTGGGAAAATGAAGTTGAAGGATTACAAGATGATCAAGATGGTTTAAATGAATTCTATAGACAATTTCCTAGAACAGAAAAGCACGCATTTAGAGATGAGGCTAAACAATCTTTATTTAACCTTACTAAGATATATCAACAAATAGATTACAATGAAGATTTAAGAAATACTAATGTAGTTACACAAGGTAGCTTTCATTGGCAAGGAGGAATACCAGATACAAAAGTAGTATTTGTACCAAATAAAAGCGGTAGATTTTTTGTTTCTTGGATACCAGATAATCATCTTCAAAACAATATTATATTAAAGAATGGAAATAAATACCCCGGAAATGAGTTAATAGGGGCATTAGGGTGTGATAGTTATGATATATCCGGTACTGTTGACGGTAAAGGATCTAACGGAGCTTTGCACGGGTTAACTACTTTCACTATGGAAAATGCTCCATCTAATTGTTTTTTCTTAGAGTACATTGCTAGGCCTCAGACAGCTGATATCTTTTTTGAAGACGTGTTGATGGCATGTATATTTTACGGTATGCCGTTGTTATGTGAAAACAACAAGCCTAGATTGTTATATCATTTTAGAAGAAGAGGATACAGAGGGTTTTCAATGAACAGACCTGATAAGCTTTTAAATAAATTATCTGTAACAGAAAAAGAAATAGGCGGAATACCAAACTCTAGTGAAGATATAAAGCAAGCGCACGCAGCCGCTATAGAAGCGTATATAGAAGATCATGTTGGGCTTAAAGATGAAAGCTATGGAAATATGTACTTTCAAAGAACTCTTGAAGACTGGGCTAAATTTAATATAAATAATAGAACTAAGCACGATGCATCTATAAGTTCGGGCTTAGCTATAATGGCTTGCAATAAACACAAATATAGACCTAATGCAAAAAGAGCAGTTGCTCCAATATCATTAGGTATAAAAAAATACAATAACAAAGGTTATAGCTCAAAAATACAGTAAATGATACAAACTAATTATAACAGTTCGTTTCCTGATCAGATAGTATCTGATGGGGAAAAGCAGTCGTTAAAATACGGATCTCTTGTTGGAAGGGCTATTGAAAATGAATGGTTTAGAAATAATAATGCAGGAGGCGATAGGTTTGTTTCTAATTATCAAAATTATCATAGACTAAAGCTTTATGCAAGAGGAGAGCAGTCAATACAAAAATACAAAGATGAATTAGCTATTAACGGTGATTTATCTTATTTGAATCTTGACTGGAAACCTGTTCCAATTTTATCGAAGTTTGTTGACATAGTAGTAAACGGAATGTCTCAAAGAGCTTATGAAATAAAAGCATTTGCTCAAGATCCAGAATCTGTAAAGAAAAGAACTGATTACGCAGACAAGATTATGCGTGATATGGCAGGTAAAGAATTTTTAGATAACGTGCAAGAAACATTAGGCGTTAACTTATACTCTACTAAACCAGAGGAACTTCCTAATAATATGGAAGAATTATCTTTAAAAATGCAACTTGAATATAAGGAGAGTGTTGAAATAGCTGAAGAAGTAACTATTAATACTATTTTAGATAAAAACAAGTATGCTGAAAAAAGAAGGAGAATAATATATGATTTAGTAGTGCTAGGTATTGGAGCTACTAAAACTGACTTTAACGTAAGCAATGGAATAACTGTTGATTACGTGGATCCTGCTAGTTTGGTTTACTCTTATACAGAGGACCCTAATTTTGATGATATATATTATGTAGGGGAAGTTAAAACAATCTCCTTAGCGGAGCTTAAAAAGCTATTCCCACACTTAACAGATGAAGATTTAAAACAAATAAATAAGTATGGATCTGGCTCAAATTATTTAAGAGGAAATACTCTAGGAGAAGCTAACAACGACCAAGTTAGCATATTATTTTTTGAATACAAAACATATTCCGACCAAGTATTTAAAATTAAAAAGAATGAAACAGGCCTGGAAAAATCATTAGAGAAACCAGATACATTTAACCCACCACCTAACGATAACTTTGAAAGAGTGTCTAGATCTATAGAAGTTTTATATACTGGAGCAAAAGTGTTGGGTCAAGAGTTTATGCTTAAATGGGAGCTGTCTGAAAACATGACTAGACCATATGCTGATACTACTAAGGTTAAAATGAATTACAGCATTTGTGCCCCTAGAATGTATAAAGGTAGAATAGAATCTTTAGTAAGCAGAACCACTGGATTTGCTGATATGATTCAGTTGACACACTTAAAGATACAGCAAGTATTATCTAGAATGGTTCCTGATGGAGTATATTTAGATATGGATGGTTTAGCGGAAGTTGATCTTGGTAATGGAACTAATTATAATCCTGCAGAGGCTTTAAATATGTATTTCCAAACAGGTTCGATAGTAGGTAGATCACTTACACAAGATGGTGATGGAAATAGAGGTAGAGTGCCAATACAAGAATTACAAACTTCTAATGGACAAGCAAAATTAAGCGCTTTAATAAGTACTTATCAGTACTATTTACAAATGATAAGAGATGTTACTGGCTTAAACGAAGCAAGAGACGGTAGTGCTCCAGACAAAAATGCTTTAGTTGGTATTCAAAAAATGGCTGCAGCAAATTCTAATACAGCTACAAGACATATCTTACAGGCTCAGTTATCAATAACATTGGGTATTTGTGAAAACATAGCTTTAAAAGTAGCAGATGCTTTAGCGTTTCCTCTTACAGCGGAATCATTAAGGCAATCAATAAGTAATTATAATGCTGGTACCTTGGAAGAATTATCCACTTTAAATATACATGATTTTGGTATATTTTTAGAATTAGAACCAGACGATGAGGAAAGAGCAAAATTAGAAGCCAATGTACAAACCGCTTTGTCTGCTGGTTTAATTGGTCTAGACGATGCTATTGATATTCGCGGTATTGCTAATATAAAAACAGCAAATGAGTATTTAAAAGTTACACAACAGAAAAAACAAAAAAAGGATCAAGAAGCACAGCAGGCTAATATGGCTGCTCAGGCTCAAGCAAACGGTCAATTAGCTGAACAAACAGCTTTAGCTGAAACACAAAAGCAACAGGTTCTTACAGAACAGCAAATACAATTAGAGCAAGCAAAACTTCAGTTTAAAATACAATTATTAGAACAAGAAGCTAATATTAAGAAACAATTAATGGGCGAAGAGTTTAACTACAATATGCAGTTAGCTACTGCTCAAGGGGAAGCTCAAACCGGTAAAGAATCTAAAAAAGAAGATAGAAAAGACGAAAGGGCTAAAATAGTAGGTACTCAACAAAGTGAACTAATAAACCAACGTCAAAATAATGCTCCACCTAAAAACTTTGAATCATCTGGAAATGATGTTCTTGGTGGGTTTGGACTCGAAGGATTCGAGCCTAGATAAAGTAAATTTTTAATTATTTAATTATATTATATTATGTCAGAAACAGTAAAGCAAGAAGGAGACTTCAAAATTAAGTCTAAAAAACCAAAGAAGTATTCGAATGACGCAAGCGTTACTAAAGTAGAATTAGCAGCGCCTAAGGAAGCTGAAGTAACTAAAGTAGAAGTACCTTCTACGGTTGTTGTTGAAAAAGAACCAGTAGTAGTTACTGGAGCTGTTGAAGTAGCTGAAGAAAACAAAGAACCTGTTTCAGTTGAATCAAACAAGGTTGTAGAAGATTTAGGAGTTGTTATTGAAGAAATAACAAAAGAAGAAGTAGCAGTTATTAAAGAAGTAGAAAAAGAAGTAAAGGAAGCTATAAGAGACGAAAGAGTTTTAGGCAAACCATTACCAGAAAATATTGAAAAGTTAGTTGCCTTTATGGAGGAGACTGGAGGTAACATAAGTGACTACGCTAGGCTTAACGCTGACTATTCAAATATTGATGAAAAAACTTTATTAAGAGAATATTACAAAAAAACAAAGCCTTATTTAGAACACGACGATGTAGACTTACTTATGGAAGACTACCTTTACGACGAAGAGCTAGATGAGGATAGAGATATACGTAAGAAAAAACTTGCGTTTAAAGAGGAGATTAACAAAGCTAGAAACTTTTTAGAAGAAACCAAGAGTAAATACTACGATGAGATCAAGTTGAGACCAGGCGTAACTCAGGAGCAACAAAAAGCTACAGACTTTTTTAATCGACACAAACAAGAAGAGCAGTCGGCTACACAAAGTAGGGATGAATTTATTAACGGTACTGAAAACTATTTTTCCGAAAATTTCAAAGGTTTTGATTTTAACTTGGGAGAAAAAGCATTTAGGTATGGTATCAAAAATCCTAACGATGTAAAAGATAATCAAAAAGATCTACAAACTGTTGTTGGGAAGTTCCTAAACAAAGACGGTAAAGTAGAAAACTTTGCAGAGTATCACAAAGCTATGTATGCAGCTAGGAACCCAGACGCATTAGCAACACACTTTTATGAACAAGGTAAGGCAGACGCTATTAGAGGCATAACAGCTAAATCTAATAACGTTACTACGGAAGTTAGACAGACCACACCTGGTGATGTATTTGTTAACGGCTTTAAAGTAAGGGCAATTAGCGGCGCTGATTCTTCTAAATTAAGAATAAAAAAACGAAACTTTTAACAAAAAAAATTAAAAAATTATGGCAAGTGTATTAACACCTGACTTCGGCTCAATTAAGCCGTCCCAAAAACAACAAGCATTAGATACTAACTACTTAAACTTTACTGACGGAACAGCAGATTTTGCTCAACAGTATTTACCAGAAATTTACGAACAAGAAATTGAGCGTTATGGTAACAGAACTTTATCTGGGTTTTTACGTATGGTTGGTGCTGAAATGCCAATGACTTCTGATCAAGTAATTTGGTCTGAGCAAAATAGATTACATGTATCATATACTGATGTAGCAAATGATGGAGCTAACGGACTTACAATTCCTATTGCCTTAGCACCAGCAAATCCTGCTGATTATGTTGCTAACGTTATTTCTATAAATCAAACAATCGTTATTTTAGATCCTGCAACAAACACTGAGTTAAAAGCTCTTGTAACTGCTTCTAATATTGCAACAGGTGCATTAACCGTTGCCCCTTATACTGCAGCTACAACTGTTGGTCTTGGTGCTGCTGGATTAAAAATCTTTGTATATGGTTCTGAGTATTCAAAAGGATCTACATTAAATGCTGATAACTACCAAAGCATTACTCCTTCTTTCACACAATTTAACAATTCTCCAATCATTATTAGAAACAAATACGTTGTATCTGGATCTGACACTGCACAAATTGGATGGGTTGAAGTTGCTACTGAAGACGGAACTGGTGGATATTTATGGTATTTAAAAGCTGAATCTGAAACAAGATTACGTTTTGAAGACTATTTAGAAATGTCTGTAGTAGAAGGAGAATTAGCTGCGGCTGGATCTGGAGCTTTAGCTGCTGGTAAAAAAGGTACTGAAGGTTTCTTTGCTGCTGTTAAAAACAGAGGTAATGTAAATGCTGGATTTGACGCTGCAACTGGATTAGCTGGTTTCGATGCAATCTTACAGAATTTAGATACTCAAGGAGCAATTGAAGAGAATATGTTATTTTTAAACAGAGGTACTAACCTTGCGTTTGATGATATGTTAGCTGGTGTTGGTTCTGGAGCTGCTGTTTATAGCGGTGGAAGTTCTTTTGGTGTATTTGAAAACTCTGAAGATATGGCATTAAACTTAGGTTTTTCTGGATTCAGAAGAGGTTCTTATGACTTCTATAAAACTGACTGGAAATACTTAAACGATGCTTCTACTCGTGGAGGTGCTCAACCTTTAACTAGCTCTCAAGTTGGAGATATTCAAGGGGTATTAGTACCTGCTGGAACATCTACAGTTTATGACCAAGTATTAGGAACAAACATCAGACGTCCATTCTTACACGTTCGTTATAGAGCTTCTCAAGCTGACGACAGAAGAATGAAGAACTGGATTACTGGATCTGTTGGAGGTGCTTACACTTCTGATCTTGATGCAATGGAAGTTCACTTCTTATCTGAAAGATGTTTATGTGTACAAGGTGCAAACAATTTTGTATTGTTCACTGTATAGACAAGAGTAAATTAATGTAATTGTTACCCTCGTTGTATTAACGGGGGTAATTATTACTCTTATAAATTATTAAATTATATTATATTATGGCTGTAAAAGCAAAAACTCAAGATACGTCTTGGGAAATTAAAGATAGAAATTATTATTTGTTACACGGATACTCTCCTTTAACTTATACAATAAACTCAAAACACACTTCAAGGATGCCTTTATTATGGTTTGATCCTGAAAGTAACATGCAAAGGGAGATTAGATTTGCTACAAACCAGCAATCACCTCTTAAAGATGAACAAAAAGGCGAAGTAACATTAGGTCATATAGTATTCCATAAAGGAGTTTTAACTGTACCTAAAGAACACCAGTCTTTACAAAAATTATTATCAATATATCATCCGGCTAATGGTAAAAGATATTCAGAATTTGATCCTGTATCTGTAGCTGTAGATGAATTAGACTTTTTAGAAATTCAAATTGACGCTTTAAACGCTGCTAAAAACATGGAAATTGATATGGCTGAAGCTATATTAAGAGTTGAAAGCGGATCTAGCGTTGCTGATATGACTTCAAAAGAATTAAAAAGAGATTTAATATTAATGGCTAAAAGAAACCCTGGTTTATTTTTAAACTTAGCTAATGATGAAAATGTCCAATTAAGGAACCTTGCAATAAAAGCAACTGAAGAAGGCATTATAAAATTGTCGCAAGACCAAAGAACATTCAAGTGGGGTAGCAATGGTAAAAAACTAATGACTATACCATTTGACGAAAACCCTTACTCAGCTATGGCTGCGTTCTTTAAAACAGATGAGGGCGTTGAAATATTCCAATCTATAGAGAAAAAACTGAAATAAACATGTAATACTTATATAAGGCTCGCACACTCGGGCCTTATATTTTAACTTTAAAAATAATTAAAAAATGGCTATAAATATAGACAAAGTGTACAAGACTGTCCTGGTTATTCTAGAACAAGAAAAAAGAGGTGTCTTAACGCCAACAGAATTTGGAAGGGTTGCTACGCAGTCTCAACAAGAAATTTTTACAGCTTATTTTGATGAGTTAAATCAGTTGCTGAGAATGCCTCAGACTTCATTAGCTTATGCTGATAGGATGGCTTTACTAGATGAAAAAATATCTTTATTTAAAAAGACCGAGCAACTATCTATAGCAAGTTCAGAAGTAACCCCAACGGCTTCTGTTCAAGAGCTTGGTTCTGTTATTTATTTTCAACAACTTACTCCAGCGCAACCGGTACCAGCAAATATTATTGGTAGAGAGGTTCAAAGAATACAACAGCAAGATATATATACAACTAATCAATCTCCATTGACAGCACCAACTGCATTCTATCCTGTATATACTTATGAAAATAAAGTTATTAGTTTATATCCTTCGTCTCTTACTGGAACTGTACAGTTAAATTATTTAAAATTTCCTGAAGATCCTAAGTGGGGATTTACTATAGACCCAGAACTTGGAAACTATATATACAATACTTTTGATTCTACAGACTTTGAACTACACGAATCAGACCAACCTCTACTTATTGATAAGATATTAAGCTACGCTGGTGTTATGAGTAAAGATCAATTCGCTATGTCTTTAAGCTCTCAGAAAGAACAACAAATAAACGCGGACTCTCAAAAATAAAAACATGGCAGATACAACTTTAACAAACGCTTTTATATCTCTAAACGATATAATAAATAACTTTATAATCTCTTACACCGGACCTGGTAAATTAATCCCTGATTCAAATAGGACTGAAGTAGTTTTTCACGCTAGACGATGCCTACAAGAATTTGCATATGAAACCTTAAAAAGTCAGTTTTTAGTAGAGCTAGCAACTGTACCAGCTACCTACACTCTACCAGCAGACTTTGTGAGTGTTATATCTGTAATCGTAGGTTCTACTACCCCAATAACTTATACTCAAGTAAAGGATAGTCCTGCGGTAGAACAATTTTCAATAGATTATGATACTAAAATCATGTCGTTTACTCCACCTTCTCCCAACGATGCTGTTTTATACTTAAAGTATTTATCAAACGCTTTAACAACTGATGAGAGCGCTGCTATTCCAAAACTAGCTGAAGAAGCACTTTATGCCTGTATAGTTTATGCAATACTAGCAAATAGAGAAAAAACAAATCCAGGGGTTTTACAAAGATTACTAATAGAAAAAATAGATAAACTAGAAAGATCTAAGTCTAGATTAATTTTTACTAATTTTTCTTCTTAAAAAAGAAATAAATGGCAATAAACGTAGATACAGTATATAGAACTGTTTTGCTTATACTTAATAAAGAGCAGCGTGGCTATATGACACCGCTTGAATTTAACGGTATAGGTGTACAAGTTCAGTTAGATATATTTGAGCAATACTTTGATGATTTAAACCAGCAGCTACGCGTACCACAATCAGATGTGGATTATGCCGATAGACAAATGGCTATAGATGAAAAGATGTCTCCGTTTAAAACAGCGGGATCGGCAACTCTTAATAGTACTGATACTGGTAATCCTTATTGGAATTTGCCAACAACAGACTTATATGGAAATAATGTTATTTATAACCCAGTAGTTCCATTAGCAAACTCTGAAGTAGGTTTTTACAAGATAGGGACTGTAACGTATAAGCCGGTAGCGCCTCCAGCAGTTTTGCCAACAACACTACAAAGACTAGGTAGGACTGAGTTTTACAATTTGCAAAAGTCAGATTTAACTATAGCATCTATTTATTCTCCTGTATACTTATATGAGAATAATAAATTATTTATAAGCCCGGTTTTAGCTGATGAAACCATTACTGTAGATTTTTTAAGAGCGCCTAAAAGTGTTCAATGGAATTATACTATAGATCCTAATGTAGGAGCCTACTTGTATGATGCCAATGGTAGTGTTAATTTTGAATTAAACTCTTCTGAACAAACCAATGTTATATTAAAAATATTACTTTACGCTGGTATTGTTATAAGAGACCCTGAAATAGTGCAAGCAGCAACTAGACAAATTCAACAAGAAGAAATAAATAAAAAAAGCTAATAAATGGGACTTATAACAGAAACTAATGAACAGTACTATGCAGGTTCTCAAAGATTTTTAGTTCCCCCCCAAGGCCCTGGTGTTGCAACTGGTTTACAAGTTACAACTACTTTTAATACGGACTTGGTCTTTGGAGGCGGTACGGCTTGGAGTCCTACAGATACAAACTATGCTTTAAATAATTTTAAAATATACAAAGCGGATATAGGTTCTGTAGACTACATAGAATATATATTGTCTTACACAGTCTTTGGAAATACAATAAAAATAGCAGAAGACTTAGACGAAGGCCAGAGTTTTGTGGTTCAACTTAAGAAACTAGACGGTGGTAACTACGGCGCAAATGAAAATGAAAAAGCCTATGGTAATACCGTTGAGGATAACTATGGCTCTTATTCTTATATAAAGCTAAATGAAATTATAAACAACTTTATCGTTGCCTATGTAGGAGATGGTAAGTTAATAACAAGCGCTAAGCGTACGGACTTAATATTTTTTGCTAAAAGAGCATTACAAGAGTTCAGCTACGATACCTTAAAAAGCGTTAATTCTCAAGAGCTTACAATCCCAAACAATTTAAGTATTTTAATACCTCAGGACTACGTGAATTATGTAAGCCTACACTGGATAGATGCTCAAGGAGTAAAGCGTATTATTATGCCTACCACTTTAACTAGCAACCCAGGGTCAATGCCTCTGCAAGATGCCTCAGGTGAACCTATTCAAGATAATTTTAGCAGAAACTTAAAAGGAACATCTATAACAGAAGACAGATGGCGTAATAATAATTTGAGCAGCAGAAAAGAATTTGCAGAAAATATAGGTTTAAATGGAGATAACTATTACGAGGGTGGATTAAATAATCACAGAAGATATGGGTTAGATCCTCAAAACGCTAATATAAACGGGTCTTTTACTATAAATGAAAGAGAAGGCAAATTTTCATTTTCTTCTGATCTTGTTAATAGAATTATAATACTAGAATATATATCAGATGGACTTTCTACAGATTTAGATACAAAAGTACCTAAATTAGCAGAAGAAGCAATGTACGCTTCTATGAGCCACGCTATTATAGCTTCTCGAATAAATCAACCTGAATATATTGTCAATAGATTAAAGAAAGAAAAAAGTGCTAAACTTAGAAACGCTAAAATAAGATTGTCAAACATAAAATTAAGCGAGATAGTTCAAGTAATGAGAGGCCAATCTAAATGGATAAAACACTAAATTAAATGGCAGAAGCTAAAAATACTTTTCTTAAGTCTAAAATGAATAAAGACCTAGATGATAGATTGCTTCCATCTGGGGAATATAGAAGCGCTAATAATGTAGCAGTAAGTAAATCAGAAGGTCAAGACGTAGGAGCTTTGGAAAACGTTTTAGGTAATGTTAAAATAGCTAGCATAATGCCTGATTTTACTATTACGGTAATATCTAGCACAGCCGGATCGTATCCAGGCGAAATATACATTGACGCTTTTTCATCGGACGCAACAACTAACAGTAATGACCAACGAATACATGTAAACTACGAGGTTGTAGTACAAGGCAACGTTGTTGGTGTTGTTTCGGATTACTCAAACAGTACTGCAGGCGTAACAGTAAGCACTACAGGTGTCACTTTTTATGCAGGTTTTCAATTTCAAATAAGACCTAATTTAAAAATTATCGGAGCTTTACCTGTTGTTTCTACAGATAGAATATACTTATTTGCTACAAACTATACAGATGTTTCTACTAGCGGGCTAGCTAACTTTAGCTCAGACGCTCCTAGTTTGCGTATTGCAGGTAATTACCCAGGTAATAGCGCTATATTAGAATACAACTTAAACACACCTACTTTACCTCCTGCTATTTTAGTTGAGGGTTCTTGGTTAAACTTTTCTACAACTTTTCCTATACTAAATTCTAATTTGTTAGAGACTTTACTTTTTTGGACAGATGATAGAAATCAACCTAGAAAGATAAACATAAATACGGCTTTAGACAATTCTTTTACAAACGCAACTCAATACGCAGATGGCAATTGGGGATACTACAATAACGAAGATCATGTTAGTGTGGCTAAATATGCTCCTGTAACTCCAATACAATTGTGGAAATTATATGAAAACGGTGGAAGCCCTACATATGAAACAACAATGAAGGATGTTGTGAGTGAAAAGTTACCAGATGGTACTACAGCTAATCCTGATTACAACGATACTTACGGAGGGGATCCTGATTTTCTTGAAAATAAATTTGTAAAATTTAGCTATAGATTAAAGTTTGATGATGGGGAAGTATCTTTAATGGCTCCATTTACACAGGCCGCCTACATACCTAAGCAAGACGGATTTTTTCTTGCAGGAGACGAAGACGCTACTTTTAGATCAACTGTGGTAGCTTTTATGGAAAATAAAGTTAATAACATTACTTTAAGAATACCTATGCCTTATGTAATTAATGGTACCGGGGAAAATCCAGATGAAATAAATTTAATGCAATGTGATCAACTTTCCGACTTAATGAAAGTTGTAGAGATTGAAATTTTATATAAAGAATCAGACGCTTTAGCTGTACAGGTTTTAGATAGATTGTCGTTAAGCTTAATAGAAACAGCAGGCGCATCTAAGTATTATGAATATGATTACCAAGCAAGAAAACCTTATAGAACCTTACCTTCATCTGAGCTGATAAGAGTATTTGACAAAATACCACCAAGAGCTAAAACTCAAGAGGTAATAAGCAATAGAGTTGTGTACGGTAATTACATTAATAAACTTACTCCACCTGAGACATTAAATTACAATGTAGCTTTAAGTGATAAATACCCTTTGTCAGATGTAAATGTAGAAGGAGGGCGTACCTCTACTGTGGAGTACCCTCAGCATACGGTTAAAAATAATCGTAATTACCAGGTAGCTATAATACTTTCAGATAGATACGGTAGATCTTCTACCCCTATATTATCAGAAATAACAGAATCTATTTCAAGTGGGGGTGTAAACTTTGGGGGATCTACATTTTATGCTCCATATAGATATCCAGCAAGTGGTCCAGGGGTTAATGAATCCTCGGTTTTAAACTGGGCAGGAGATTCTATAAAGGTATTATTTAATAACGCAATAACATCAACTAAAAACGATTTATTAGCAAATGGTACCGGTACAGGTACACCAGGTATTCATTCATATAATAATACTCAAAGTGGCTTAATGGTTCCTGGCGGTTGGTTTAGTTATAAAGTAGTGGTTAGACAAGTTGAGCAGGAATACTATAACATTTATTTACCTGGTATAATAAACGGATATCCTAGTCACACACCTTATTGGGCGAATAATTTAGAGATTGGAGAAACAGCATTTACAACTTTATTTAGTGATAATATAAACAAGTTACCTAGAGATTTATCTGAGGTTGGACCAGAGCAGAAACAATATAGAAGTAGCGTAAGGCTGTACGGTAGGGTAACAAACGTTGATTATTTGGTAGCTCCATATAACACTCAGTATTACCCAGGAAGAGAAGCTCACGATCCTGATGCAATTGGGACTGAAAGCGAGTTAACAGGTGTGTCAGGAGTGCAAAGTAATCATCCTAGTATTTATCAATCTGAAACGAACCCTTATATTGTTAGATTGTCTACAGATAGTCCAATTGGACAACAAGATGTGGGTATACCACCTAGTGGCGCTTCAGGTGATATTGATTTCCCTGTTTTAGCCGTATACGAAACAGCTCCTACGGTATCAAGAATAGATATATTTTGGGAAACATCAACTAGCGGTTGGTTAGGTAGATTAAATGAGCTAATATTGTCTTCTACAAATGCACCTGAAGGAATAACCGGTACAAATACTATAATAAAAGAAGATCAAAACCCTTCAGGTAATGGAACTGGTACAGGAGATACAGACTCTCCATATATTACGGATAAATTCCAGCCAATATCTCAAGCTGGTCTAGCGTTGAATGATGGTATAATCACAGACTTTCAAGTATTTGACCAAACGGGAGTTAATAGGACATCTGATTTTGCAGTAGAAGCAGTAGGTGGAAGTATTGGTGATGCAGGATACGGGTTTCGAATAAAAATTTTAAACCCTCTTTATTATGGATCTAATGCCTCTACGGTTGAATCATATAATTTTTCATTCAAGATAGCTACATCTAGTTACCCAGGCGAAACAACACTTGTTGAATTTGCTTCAAACCTTACAAACGTAGCACCAACTATAACTAACTGTGCAAGCTTTGTATCTTTGTCACCTACAGATACAACTGTAAAAACTTTTACTGCGGTTAACGGTAGCGCAAAAACTTCACAAAACGCCAATGAACTTTTATTCTATTTTGAAAACTCAAGTGGAAACTTAGTTTCTACAATAGCTACAGGATCTGTTGTGTTTGCGTGTTCTCAAAGTGGAGTGGTTACAATACAATCAGGTATCCCTTCGGGTAGTTATTCTTTGAAGGTTGTAGTAAAAGACGCTGCTAACGGTTTTGGAACTTTATCAAATAGCTGCTTATTCATAGCTAATTTTGGATTTAAAGAAGTACCTAACGCTTTTGGGTTTGGCTACTACGATAATAACCCGCTAGTGTTTGGAGACATTTTAAATCTTTCTTGGGAACTAAATCCTACTATTCAATCTTTTTTCGCTCAAACTACTGGTACTAACTATCAAACCGCTCAAAATTTAAGTACTTCATCTGCAAACGGTAGTGGATTAAAAGTAGACATCCAGGCTTCATTCGGAGCGATTACTGATGTTACTGTAAACACTGCAGGCACAGGCTATAGACATAGTGATCTAATTACAATAAATCAAACAGGCAGCGGCGGAGATGGTGTCTTTATGCTTAGATATTCTTCTTCTATTAACAGGGGTAATACTACCTGCCAAACAAAAACCGATGCCGCTTACAATCAAGATTCAGCCTGTGGTGGTGAGATTGATGAATTTATAACGCTAGGAGATAATGAACAATTTGTTGTGGTATGGCGTATATACGCGTCTGCGGAAGTGGGTCCGAATTATGCTTGGTATAACCCGACTATGCAGCATAGATTAAACAGTAGCAGTGGTAATTTTACTAATGCTATTGACGCTAATGGATCTACCGCGTTATTTCAAGGTACTTGGGAGAACACAAATCAATATGGCAATATAGATACTGCATTAACTTCTAATACTGCATCCACCTCGTTTGGTACTAGCTATCCCGGGATGATTGGTTACATGGCAAATTTTCAAGATGCTATTAAACCAGTACGTTATCTTATGTTTAATGAGCCTGGAGAATACAAGTTAACTAATTATAATAGTCAGGGAAGCGGATTGTTTGTATCAGGAACCTCTTCTTGTAGCAACAGTCAATTCTACGTCGAAGCAGAGGTTGAAAGCTATGACGGAAGCTATGATAATCCTGCCTGCGGCGGTGGTACACCAACCACATCATTTCAGTATCGTATATCTCCATCAACTTCTTCTACCACTGTATGCGCTGTTCCTAATATTAATGGTGATTTAGTATGGGCTCAATCTTATTTATCTAAATATGTTGTTGAATTTTATACAGATGCAGAAATGTTGACTCCTTACACGCCTACGGCTGGATACTTTACTTACACTCAGACTGGAAGATCATTAGTAAACGGTGTAATTGTACCATCTGTGATAGGAAATAATCCTGTTACTGCAAATATATTTGAAGGAGGAAATAAGGCTTATAAAGCTCAATTTGATTCAAGTGGTATAAGAAACTCAGCCGCAATATCTTGCACTATTCAAGGCACAGCGTCATAATCTTTAATTAGTAATTAATAACATAAACAAGTAATTATAATGGCATACGCTATAGAAGTTAAATATTTCAATTCCTTCTTGTTAAAGAAAGTAGTGGACGATAGTGTCGATCCTGGACCAGGTCCTACGTGGCCTAGCTTAATAACAGCTACCACAGCAAACAATACTAGGTGGCCTAATTTCCCTCTACAAGCCGCTAACTCAGTAGCTAGCGATTGGGTAATTGAAGAAGCTAGATTACGAGGTGGATATAACAATGTAGATGTTGGCTATGGTGTAAAAGCATATGCTGTTGAGCCAAACCCTAATGCCTCTTTATTGATAAATGGATTAATATACTCAGGCATATTCAACTCTAGGACCAGTGTTAACCAAACAAATGTTTTTTCTGTTGGAGATACAATTACAAAGTCTGCTGATCCAGCTAATGGATCTATACAAAAGCTTTATGCAGAAGATACTAATTTAATTATATTCCAAGAAAATAAAGTAAGTAGAGCTTTAATAGATAAAGACGCTATATATTCCGCAGAAGGAGGAGGGGCTGTAACTAATGTTAATACAACAATAGGTACAATACAACCTTACCAAGGCGAATTTGGTATAAGTAAAAATCCTGAAAGCTTTGCTGTATATGGGTATCAAAAATACTTTACAGATCAAAACAGAAATGCTGTAATGAGATTATCTTTAAATGGTCTTGAAGAAATATCTAAATTTGGAATGATAGATTATTTCAGAGATAGCTTAACAGCTTTAGGCGATGGTAAAGCTATAGGAGCTTATGATGTATACTCTAAGCAATATGTTTTATCTCTACAAAGTACTGGTGCTAATGCAACCAAAGCTACACTAACGTTTGATGAGTCGGTTAAAGGATGGGTTAGTTTTATGGATTACATACCTAGCTTTATGTTTAGTTTAAAAAATAAATTCTATAGCACAACAGGTGGTGATGTTTATGAACATTTTTCAAATAGCGTAGACCGAAATTCATTTTATGGTACTACATATAGAAGTTCCGTTACACTTGTACATAATCCTAAGCCAAGTTTATCTAAAGTATTTAAAACAATAAACTACGAAGGAAGCTCTGGGTGGACCATAACAGGTCAAACAACTTCTGAGGGGGACATTGGTAACCCTATATTAAGTTATTTACAGGGAACATACGATTCCACTAGACCTACACCTCTAACAGGAGCAGCAGCTTCATCTTCAGCTTTTGTGCCTCCTATAAACTACGCTGGGTTCGCTAAAAAAGAAGGAAAATACCATGCTAAAATTACAAACGGTAGCGGCATAAATGAAAGAGAAATTATATTTGGAAATGAAATGACAGGTATAAAAGGATACTACTCCACAGTAACAATAGCTACTGACCTTGTAACAAATGTTGGGAATGCTAAAGAATTGTTTGCAGTTTCTACAAATTACGTAGAATCATCATATTAAAAATAAATCAAATCAAATCAAATGGAATTAAAGACTAGAATATTATTAGAAAGCGATTGGGATACACTTTGTAAATGGTGGGAATCTTGGCCTGATTGGGTTAACCCTCCTAAAACTCTTTTACCAGATAATGGAACCGGTGGACTTATGGTTGAAAAAGATGGTAAACCTATAGTTGCTGGGTTTTTGTATTTAACTAACTCAGACGCTGTTTTATTAGAGTGGATAGTATCAGATCCAGAATACAGAGAAAAAGACCGTAAACAGGCTTTAGAATTGCTTATAACAAGTGCAGAGAAAGCATGTAAATCATTAGGCAAGGCGCATATGTTCAGTATAGGCAGAAACAGGCATTTAATAGAAACTCACAAAAAATTAGGGTGGAACGTAGATCCAACTCCATCTCACGAAATTATTAAAAATATATAAATTATGGCAGTAATATCAGCAATAGCTGGAGCAGCAATTGCAGTAGGTGGAGCCGTGGCAGGCTCAATATCAGCTGGAAAAGAAGCAAGAAGGCAAGGTAGAAATGCTCAAAATGCAAAAGATCAAATTGCATCTATTGAAGAAAACAGACAAGAGATTATAAATCCTTACTCGAATATGTCAAGTGTAACAGACTTAGCTGCTGATTTATCTAGTACTATGAGTAATCCTTATGATAATCTATCTGTAGCGACCGGAGCTGCTCAAATGCAAGCAGAAGAAGCAGATATTGCTTTAGCAAATACTTTAGACACTATGCTAGCTACTGGAGCAGGAGCAGGAGGTGCGACAGCTTTAGCTCAACAGGCTTTAAAATCTAAAAAAGGTATTTCCGCTTCCATAGAAGGTCAAGAAGCTAAAAACCAGACAATGAAAGCTCAAGGAGATGAAGGATTACAAAAACGTAAGACAGCAGAAGCAGAGCGTATGCAGAATATTGAGATGCAAGATGACATGAGGTTACAAAACGCAGAAGCTCAAGGGAAAGCTTATGAATTTGAAAACCAAGAACAACGAACTGAAAATCAATTAGCAAGATTATCCGGGCAACAACAACAAGCTGAAGCAGCTAGGTCGTCAGCAAAAGCTGGTCAACAAGCAGCTTTAGGTGGATTAGCTAGCGCAGGTGGTTCAATACTAGGCGCCGGTATATCTGGGGGAGCTTTTAAAAAATAAAATAAAAACACACATAAATGGCTAATACTGTAAATTGGAATATTCCTAATATAAAAGCTGGTAAAACATCTGCTGCTAATAACGCATATACAAACCCTAGATTCCCTATAGCTGATCAATTCAGTGTATGGGGTAAAGTTGCTGAAAACGTAGGTAAATCTGTTGCTATGGGAATGGTGCAGCAGCAACAAAATGTAGTAAGAGAAAAAACAGAACAAGCAGCACTACTTAAAAGAACAAATAACGAAAGAGCTGTTCAGTATGACGAAGTAGCTCAAGTAAGTAGTATTGGAGGTAGTAACTTTGAAATAAGTAAAGATCAAATGTTATACGGTCTTAAAGATAAGTATGTGGAAATAAAAATGGCTATGGATGACCCTAATAGCGGTTTAGATCCTGTTGTGGCAGCTAGAGCTTTAGCAGAAATAAATGCTAGTGTATCTAAATACAAGACGCAGGCACCTTTGGTATTAGCAGCTGCTACTATTTTAAAAAAGGCTATGGATAAAGGATTTGGAGAATCGGGAGCTATAGCTTCTAAAACTCCTACGCCACAGCAAGAAATATTGCTAAGTTTAATTACTGATGGTAATCTAGGTATAAAAGATTATCAAGGTGAGTTTTATTTATATAAACAGGAGGAAGAGTTTAATCCTCAAGGACTATCTGTATTTAATATAGATAGCTACATGAAGCAAACAAGTAACGGTCAAGATCCTGAAGCTTATTTTGAGCAAATTATAGATACAGCAGAAATGGATAAAGGAGCAGTTAGTGCTTTGATACCAGATGGAGCGGGTTTACCTATTGCATATTTCACACCTCAAGAAGAAATCTCTGATAATGGTAAAAAAGTTGTTAACTTTTATAATTATAAAACTGATGAAAAAACAGGATTTGAAGTTGGTAAAGAAGCATTAATAAAAAACATGGCTCTTACTGGTTTTAACTTTATGGACAACTCTGATTACGAAAAAGATGCAAGGAATCTTTATAACGATACAGCAGGTTTTACAGGCAAGCAGAGTGGACAAGACGATGTATGGGCTCCCAATCAAAAAGACGAAAATGGAAATGAAATTAGAAAAGCATATAAAGTAAAAGGTTTTATAAAAGACGGTAAATTTGTGTTTGATCCTAAAGGTGACAAGTCACAATTTATGATGGATTATGCTACGGGTAAAAAGAAAATGATGACACAAAAAGAGTTTTTAAAAAGATGGTTATCTGAAAGAGCTTTGCTTAATAACGGTCCTAAAAACTTGAAAACAATGACTAGTATTTCTAATGTACCGAAAGTAAACAAAGGTTTTAGTTACCTTATTGACAAAATGATCAATCAAAAAGCTCCTGTCATACCAAATGGAAATTATATGGGAGGTAAAGCTACCTACAGACTAATAGGCAATCAGTATGTGCCTCATATTATGAAAGGCAGTGTACAAACTCCGTATCCAGAGGGTGCAATAGATTATTATAAGAAAGATGGCAAAACAGTGAATATTGATCAATTAAGAGGAATAGATAACAGAACAAAAGACAATTAATAAAATATAATTTAATATGTACAAAAATTCACAAGGTCAGACAGCAAGCGTAGAGCAAATGCAAATTTGGGCAGATGCAAGTAGCATGCCTATTGGAGAGTACGCTGCATTAGCTGGTTACACGTTATCTAACGAAACAGAAATAGAGGAAGTAGATGCGGGAAAGATAAACGGTGTCGAAACACCGGAGAAAAAAACAACGCCAGAAGATACGGGATTGTCTTTGGAAAATACTTCTTCGGAGCTACAACAAACTAATGAGGAGATCTTTGGCTCTTCAGAGTTACGAAGAACTAATGAGGAGGTATTTGGAAAGACACCAAGTAAAGGTGCAGTTAATTTAGAAATAGCGGAAAAAGCTTTAAGAGAAATTTCCCTTAGCGAAGAAGATAGAAATAGACTTTTTAAAGAGGCTGGTGAAACATACACAACTTCAGAACCAGGCTTTAGCACGGATCCAAGAATGCCTGCTCAGCCAACATTTATAACAAAAACCAATTACGATCCTTTTGTAGAAGACGCAAAAAGACTAGTTGCAGAGTCCTCCGATAATAATTACGATTTATACAACGTTCCTAAATCTGAATGGGAAACAAAAGCTAAAGAACTTTATGTTGAACAAGAAGAAAAAAAGCTTTTTGAAAAAAATGTAGAAAATGTATTAGATACATACGAAGATAATGTTTTTGGGGCTTGGTATAGTCCTGCTAGGATAGCTAAAGTTTTTAACTCTTTTAATCCAGGAGGCGTACGTAATTCTTTAACCGAAACCGAAACCGAGTATTTAGCAGGCAGAGCTGTACTAACGAGCAAATTTGAACAAGAATCTGAAGCTGCTGCGGGAGAATACAAAAGCAGCATAGAAGTAATAAAGACTCATGCTCCTATAGTACAAACCACTGCAGCTTACCTTAATAGACTTCAAAATCAATTTAATAATAGTCCAGAAACAATAACTCAAGCGGATGTAACTAATTATAATTCGCTATTAAATACCTATAAAACAGCTGAAAAAATACTTAGTACTCAGTATGGCAAATTAGGTGATTTAGAAAGTACAGCTACCACAACTGCAGGTTTAGCGGATATGACGCGTAGGACTTATAATACCTTGGATGTAGTTGAAAACAGATTAGCTTCCGCTACAGTTAGCGCTGCAGCAGGATTGGGTAATGTATTATTTGAACTAAGCCCTCAGCAAGTTATAAAAAGAATTTCAGGATACAACACTACAGAAGATGGTGATTTACCTGTATATTTAAAATCTATGGGTATACTATCTTTGCCTACAGGCACTAAAGCATTTAAGGATGGGATAGATTCTTTGTGGGCTCAAGTGGATGAGGTTAATAAATATACTCAAAAAAGACAACAGCTAGGTGAAATAAACGACTTAGGTGATTTTGGGGAGTTTATGCTTGATTTATTTTCAGAACAAGCTATAAACACCGCTATAACTGTAGGTACAGGAGGCGCTGGTTTAGTAGCTATTTCAGCGTCTGCTGCAGGTAGTAAGTTTCATGAAATGGAGCTTGAAATGGAAAACATACCAGGTTTAAATTATACTGCTGCTCAATTTTACGGAACAGGCTTTGTTTATGGTGCATCTGAATACATTACAGAAAGTGTATCGTTAGGCCAAGCAAAAGGTTTACTAAAAAGATTTGGATTAGGTACAAATAACTTTAAAAAAGCATACAAAATTGATGGAGGATATACTCTTGAAACCTTAAGTAAATCAAAGGCTTATCTTAAAGCAGCGAAAGATTGGGGTAT
>Ga0209710_1001132_pt1 | contig 21307 bp, 13 predicted proteins | sample ArcticOcean_MG_C_5_FD_187436 | JGI IMG/M metagenome (GOLD analysis project Ga0209710, IMG submission 187436) | Marine microbial communities from western Arctic Ocean - ArcticOcean_MG_CB4_138 (SPAdes) (version 2) | ecosystem: Environmental > Aquatic > Marine > Oceanic | place: Arctic Ocean...
AAAGAAACTTTTCGATATTAGTGAAAAGCGCAACCGATGACGAAATTTTAACTATCAAACATTCAATTCAAGAACAATCGCTTCCGAAAGACTGGTGCTTGGAAAAACTAGAAGAGAGTAAATGAGCTGACTAAGTATTCTTTATTATTTATATTTATATTAAGTACTGGTACGTGTACAATCTATTCAGAATCGGTGAATTCAGAACCAAAGCTTTCACTTTGAGCTCTTCCTCTTTTTTGCCTTTTCGGAGATTGACTACGACTTCCATAACTTCTGCTCTGAGAAGGCCTACTTCTCACATCTCTACTATCACTTCTTCGTCTTTGTTTTCTTCCTCGCGACTCCGACTCTGAATCTGAAGAAGTATAAGATCTTGAAGATGATCTTCGTCGTCGTCTTTTATCACCATCACGAGAACGAGATCTTGAACGATCGCTCCGAGTGTCCGTTTGCTTTTGTTGATGTTGTTGTTGCCTTGGTGGTGGTGGCACGTTCGTTGTTATTACAGCTTGCGGAGGAGGCGGCGGAGGAACTTCCTGCATCTTCATTTGTTGTTGTTGTTGTTTCTGAGGCGGCGGCGGAACGTTTTTCAAGTCCTCTTTCATCGGTGCAACATTTTTTACAGGCTTTTCCTCTCTGCTTTGTTTTGGTGGTGGTTCTACTTTCTTGCGCAATACATCTAACCCGCCTCTTCTCTCGATTTCAGCTTCAATTTCTTTCAAATCCTCCTTCGCTTTGCGAATCTTACCCTTCGCCTCTTCGCCTCTTCTAATTGCTTTTTCATCCTTCTTCGTTCGTTTCTTCTCCTTCTTCTCCTCCTTCTTCTTCTGCTTCTTCTTCTTCTCCTCTTCTTTCTGTCTCTTTCTCATCTCTTTCTCTCGTTCGTAGATCTCCTCCTCTCTCTTCCTCTTCTTCTCCTCTTTCATTTCCCTTTGCATTTCTTGATCAAACGCTTCGCCTTCTTTTTCCTCGGCTTGTTCGCGAGAGATTCCAAACGCTAATCGTAAATTCTGCATTTTTTGTTTCTGCCTTTCCGCAATCGCGTGCGTTTCGTCTTCCCCATACTGCGTTCCTTGTCTCGGTCTCTTATTATTCCTATTATTGTTCCTATTATTATCATTATCATCGTTATCATAATCGTTCTTCGCTTTCATCAAAAGCTTCTCTCGCTCTGCACTCACGATCTTCTCAATCTCGGCCTCGTCTAAACCATCGCTACCGGTTTTACTGATGTTATCTTCCTCTAACCTCTCTCGCATGAGCACTAATTGTACTTCGATCTTCCTCTTCCTCTGGTGTTCCAAGATCTCTCGGTTCCCTTCTTGCCTATTCTTATTACTATCGCGTTTTAAATATTCGTCCTGCTCTCGAAAAACGGTCTTGAGATCTTTAAACTCCTCGCGCTTCAGACGCGATTTATCTCTATGGAACTTGTTCGTTTGTACGTAACCGGATGTGCCAGACCCTCTGGCCGTGGTTAATCCTATGCCGTTGTACATTCTTGGTCTATTTATACGATTTTAATTATATTATATTATATTATTAGTATTATTAGTATTTTATTTATTACAATTTGCAGACAGAGTCGTTTTTTGTGTGGCGGCCTACTGATCCTTTACTGTCAACGCGTGTTGTATATATTAAATTAAAAATTGTTCTTATATGAAGAAGATATAGTACTTATTAAGATATATATAACACGTATACATATATAAAGAAATTAAAGTTACTTCTTCTCGAATAAGCCGACGTGCGTATCGGTCGTACACATGAACAGAGGGTTCTCCACGGTCATTACGCGCGTTTCGTGTTGTAACATTTTGCGCAAATTTTTGGGCAACGAAAACATCCTGCAATGCGAACAAGAGTCATAGAATTGAAGTATATCACTCAAATCGCGCTCTTTCAAACGAGCATCGGCGGTTTGCATACCTTTATCGCGTAAATTACCGATATCTTTCTGTAAAGACGCGATGTTGAAACCCCATTCTGATGTGAACGATGGAACGCACATGGTATACCCGTGCACGTTATCAAAGACTTGCTTTAAGGTGTTATGAATTGGCGCCCAAACGAACTGCGCGTCTCTGACTGAGGCACAACCAGATTGGGTGACTAAAATGCCGTTCGGTTTTAATTTCTGTTTCGCAGTTTCATAGAACGAAGTCGTATATAATTGATAGCACGGACCTCCGTCTAAAGGGTCGGACAAATCCATGATGATGACGTCGAAAGACTCTTCGGGGTAATCTTCTAAACCCTTCTTTGCATCGCCGATGATCAAAGTCGCCCTTGGATCTTCGTATGCACCGTTATTATAAAACTTACAATGTTTCCTAACTTCATTAACTAAAACGCCATCGATATCAACCATTACGCATTCTTCCACCGATTTATGTCTCAAAACCTCTCTTAAAGTAGCGCCTTCGCCACCGCCCGCAATGAACACTCTCTTTGGACATTCATGTAAAGTCATCGCCGGGTGCACTAAGGCCTCGTGATATACGACCTCATCGGACTCTGAGGATTGCATTAAACCATCAGTGATCAATAACGAACCGAACGGTTTCGTTTGCACGACTTCGATCTCTTGAAACTCCGATTTTCCCCTATGCATGACTTTTTCGACTTTGTACGATAGCGCTAAACCGTCTTCGATTAACTCGTGGTACCATTGTTCGCCTTCTTTCAGGTCTTGCGAGAATATGTCTTTCCCATATTTCTGTCCCTCTTCTGCCATTCTTTTCTTTACTTTGTTCCGTTTTAATAGTATGTAATTGTAATAATATAATAATAATAAAGTTTGAACTTCTTCTTCTTCTTATTTATTTATTGATTTGATTTGATTGATTTGATTGATTTCCAATAATAAAATCGATTGTGTTGTGTTCTATGCTACCTATCGTTGATCGAATCGAATTTGATTACGAGAGATATATAACACCACGAAGAGAGGAGTAAACTATGTATGTTCGGTAGTACTCTATACCACTATGGTTCGATATTTTTATATATGTATTAATAGAACGTGATGGTTTTTTTATTTGGCGGCTTATTCCTATTATTACTATCATTGAATTCAGCAAGCTTTGACATCAGTTTGACTGTTTGATGAAGAGGATATACGATATGAACAGTATTAGTATGGATATTTAATAATTAATCGTACAATTTCATAGATAGATATAGATATATAGAACGAAACAAAGTTTCAACCGCAGCAGCCTTCATGTCCTTCGTCCTCTTCGTCCTCCTCCTCCTCCTCTTCTTTCTTCTTAAACGCGTTGGCGGCTCTCACGACGTTCGCGGCGTCTTTGAACGACATCTTCTTCTTCACCGGTTGTTCTGGGACTTTTTCCTTATTCGGCACTGGGATAATAGCGTTTCTCCTTTTCGGTTTCTCGCGCGTTTTCGCTTCCGTGGCTGCATTCGTCGGTTCGTTATGCGTTCTGTGTTGCGAAGCTTCCGATTTATGTCTCTTTGCGACCGATTTTCCGTCTCGTACCCTTCTCGCCGTCGAATGCGCCGTATCGTGGTCCATTCCAAACGCTCTGGCACCGAAATATGTCGCACCTGATAGAACGCCTAACATTTTTCTGTTCTGCTTATTGTGATGATACGAATTTCTCTCGAAATCTATCATTTGTACGTCATTATTCGATCGTTGTTGTTGTCCTTCGAACTCCCGTTTCACGTCATCCGCACCGCTTTGATGTCCTGAATCTGTGCCAGTAGTGTACGCATGGACTGTGCTTTGAGTAGATTGTGATAGGAACAAAGTCGACAGAGCGCACGCTAATATAGCTTTCCGCCTCAACGATATTCTCTTCGTCCTCGTTCGCTGACGATCTTCGTTACAATAATTAAACATCATCTCTTATTAATCTCTCTCTTATTAATCTCTCTCTTATTAATCTCTCTCTGATTAATGCGGATTCTTAAAAGAGGACACACGGCACAGAGAATGCTCTCTTGTTTTGGAAACTTATATATATATATATATTGTAACAATATTCAATCAATAGAATCAATCAATCAATCGCGCGTGTGTGCGTGCGTGCGTGCGTGTGTTCGTTTAGTCGAACAAATCGTTTCGCGCACACGATTAATTAATTAACTGTGTACAAAAGAGTTCTAATATTGGCCGCGTGTGGGTGTGTTTAGGGTGTGGATCCGTAGTTTAGGGTTTAGGGTTTAGGGTGTGAATTTTTGAAAAAAGAAATTTAGGAAGAAGAATTGGAAGAGAGAGAGAGAGATGTGTGTATTAATAGTATCGTTATATGCGCACGGTTTTCTATACGAGGCAGTGTCAGTATAGTCTAGATGATGGAAAATAACAGCAAAACTACTACCACTACTGTAGCTACTGCTTTTGCTACTGATAATAACAGTCACGAAGAAGAGGAAGAAGAAGGAAGAAAGAGAAAAATGTCCATGCATCGCTCGTTTTCATAGACCAATCACTAAGTGGTCTAGATGGAAAACAACACTACTACTACTACTACTGCTACTGATGATAATAATAACAGTAACGAAGAAGAAGAAGAAGAAGAAGTAATAGTGATGACAGACGACGTAGTAGCTCGTGATGATCATGAACGCGATGGTGAGAATGCGCGTGCGGTGAAAGAGCTGAACTGCGATAACGAAAGAGGTCGTTCAATGCAGACTGTGGAGAAATATCTTCAGCGGCAAAACTGGATGGATCATGATCGAGGCACGCGCGATCATGGTTGTGACGATGATAATAATAGACGAAGTAGTTCTCGCGCGAGGTTAGTCATGCGAGCTACTGCCGATAGTAGTAATGGAGCGGACAGGGATCAAACAGTTATCGATTTAACTCGCGAAGAAGACTGCGCGGTCGCAGTCGTCGAAAAAGCTCCAGAACTGAAAGCGAAAGTGGTGCATAGTTTCTTCCAGAAGCGAACGAAGCGGAGTAACGGGAATAATAAGAATACTGTTTTAGAAAACAACGCAAGGAATGCGACTGTGAATAATGGTAGTAATGGTGCTGCTACGACAATAAAAGGAGTTACTAATACTACTGCGAAGAAGTATTCGTTCGAGGCGGCTACGAGAAACTTACCGCCGAAACATTTTAACTGTCCCGCACCTTTTTTAAAAGGATTTCACTCGAGTAGCTTTGTTGATGATGATAACAGCGGTTCAAATGCGATGGGAATAATGAAAACTTCTCATGATAACAAAGACGACGACGCGACTGTTGAAAAGAACGAGAACAAGAGTGATTTCGTATGGCGCTTTGAAATCGAAGAAGGAGAAGAAGAAGATTTTAATAAGAACAACGACGACACAGAAATAGTAGAAGAAGAACAAGAAGAAATAGAAATAGAAATGGAAGCAGAAAAATCATTAACTGAAGAAGAAGAAACCATCTTGAAGCGTTTGGAGATGCAATTTAAAAAGGCTACGATAGGTACGCCATGGGTGGAGATTTGCAAACCGAACAACGCGAGCGAAGCGATGTCGTTCTTCTCCCCCAAAAATTACAATAATAATAATAATAATACGAATCCAGCCGAACTATGCAGAAGCTGGTTAAGTAATTGGAAAGCGAGAATAGAGAGTAATAAGAACACGAGCAAAAATACGTTTCGAAACGAAAAAAGACAGAGACGCGGGAATAATAATAACAATCAATCGGACGATTCCGATTCAGACGCGAAATGGGAACGCGAAATGGGCATGGAACTCTCTGACGACGATAATTCGTTCAACGATGATTATAACGATGGTTTCGGTGATGGCTCTGGAGCGAACATTGCAAACGGATTAATAGTTTTCGGTGACTCTGGGAGTGGGAAAACGGCCACGATTCGCGCAGTCGCGGATGAATTAGGATTTAGTATTTTAGAAGTCAACGCCGGGCATAATAGAAGCGGGAGAGATATTTTAGAAAGGTTTGGAGAATCGACGCAATCGAAAAACTTACTTAATAAGAAAGCGGGAGCGGGAGGGAAGAAAAATGATCATACTAATAACGAGAATAATAATAATAATAAACTCGTTGCGAGTAAAAAGGCGAACATTAAAAAAATCTCTGAAAAGAAGAAGAAAAATACGACGACGAACAATACGCTTCTCAGTTTCGTAAAGAAAAAAACGATAGCGGCACCAAAAGAAGCCGCTAAAGAAAAAGAAGATAATGATCGTGATGAAACAAATAAGAAGAGAAAGAAAGACGATGAAGAAAATAAGGCTAAGAATAATGATAAAAATAAAAATAACAACGGTAGTAAGAACACAATTGTCGTCTTTGAAGATGTCGATTGCTTCTTCGACGAAGACGAGGAAAAAGAGTTCGATCGCGGTTTAGTACCAGCAATTGCCACTTTACTTGAAGCTGCAAAAAGACCGATCGTGGTCGTTTGCAAAAACGAAGATGTATTAGACCGTGACAACGGTCAACTTCGTCATTTGACTTCGTTAGGAACATCGACGACGAGAGTTGGATTTGAAAAACCATCCGTCGAACGGTTGGCTAAATACTTGCATTTATGTTGTTTGGCAAAAATGAAAGCGTTGACAACAACAACAATAGCGTCATCATCATCAAATCAATCGCTTTCGATGTCGCAATGTTTGAATATAGCCAAAATAAGAAATGGTGATATTCGAGGTGCTTTGAACGATTGCGAAATTCAAAGCGCGTTTTTGTATCTTTCTTCTGCAACAAAAATTAATAATGCTATAGGCAAAAACGACGTCGCTAGCGATTTTTTATTCGATGTAGCATTGCCTCTATTGAACGATTCGTATTCTAACGGGCAGTTACCAATTCGAGCTATTGAATACACTGAGGAAGTTGCGAGAGAAAATGGAGCGAGAGAAAATGAAACCGTCGCAAAATTCGTCGAGGCTTCAGACATTCGATTCTTGGAATTTTCTTTAAAAGAACAAGAAAAACGCGACAAGGCAAAAGATGAACGAAGAAGGAAGAAACTAGAAGCACTCGGATTAAAAGAATCACAAGTGGACCCCGATATTGCGTCCTGGAAAGATTTAGAAGACGACAAACCAGATTTAGCATGCGAGGAAATAGGAGCTAATAATAATAATAATGCAACCGCTGTGTCAGGCGAGGAAAACTCCACAAAAAACGAAGAAAACGACGACGACGCCGTCATGAAAGAAGAAGGTGCAAAGTGCACACCAGTAAGAATGGAAACTGCTGAAGAAAATGGAACAAAAATTAATACACTCGAATACTTCGATAATGATAATGATGATGACGATAAACATCCTCAGTCTTCGCAACAAGACCTCGATATTCCGCCTTCGCCTTTGACGTCAACGCCTAAAGTGGCGTTGGAGTCTTCTAACATCGATTGGGGAAAACATGTCGTAAGAATGACTTTGGTATCGACACTGACGAGTATTCAAACCAACTTTGATGTAATGATGCGTCCGAAACCGTTTGGAGTTAACGGCATACCGCTTCCTTTAAAATCTGGCGTACTCGCTCGATACAACGATTGCGAGGATATCGACGAAGATTTCCTCTTGACCGGCAAAGAGCCGAGAAAGCAGTTGTGTGACGAACGCAAACGCATCTCTTCTCAGTGCGCCGATTTTGCTATGAAAATGTTGAGCGAGAAAATCGTTCCAGATGTTTTGCATGAAGGATTTGATAAAGAATTAAATTTTGCGGACAGACTACACAAGCATGAATCGAAAATGCAAGTAGTAGTAGACGAACAAGATATTCTCTATCGACAACGCAAGCACGCAACTTTGCTAAATTCAAAGCTAGAAACTTCGAGTGGAATATCATTAGCTACGTACATTGGTTTCGCATCGAAAATCGCAAAGGCGAGATTCCAATCGACAGCTTTAGATACGCCTGGGAAAACTCGCACGAGGAGAGCGAAAGTAAGTTTTCATTTGGATAAATTCGTTAACGTTGAAGCGCAAGTTTTCTTGGCGCAGTTATCAAATTTCAATCAGAACAGTTCTACGTAGTAGTTTTATTTTAATCACATACCTATATAGTAGTTTCTACAATTTGCGCGTGTGTTGTGTGTGCTATTATTATTTACCAAAGCGGACCTTCTCTACGACTTCTTCCACCACTAGAAGATGAAAAAGAAGAAGAAGAGCGACTACTGCTTGAACTAGAAGAACTCCTACTCGCAGAAGAACGTTCATCCTTTCTTGTCGTTTCTCTCGCCGCTTCTTGTAAAATCAACGCTGCTTTCTTTTTCACTTCATCTTCTGGACAATCTTCGCCGGGTGTACAATCTGTCGTTTCTTCCATTCCAGCGTATTCACCTTCTAACATTTCGAGTCTACATTTTTCGACGTTTGCGTGCTGACATCCGCAGTTCCAATTTCTATCGCCACCGTCGTCTCTATATTTGCAAAACTCCCATAACTCACTCGGAGGTTTGGACAACGCTTCGAACGATCGCTCTTCGTTATCGAAGCAATGCACGTCGTTACCTTCTTTTCTAGCTCCTAACCCGTGGAAGTAATGATAGTTCAATTCGGCGTGCTTTTCGTCTTTTGCAGTTTCGTTCACGCCAATGCCAATTCCTCGAGAAAACTTTGCCAAACCTTCTACGCCAAAGCCATATACGGTGACTTTCGAACACAATGACGTGAGCATGTTTGCACATACCCACCCTGAAGACGGGACGTTTAGTCCTTTATATGGACCGAAGCCGCTTCTACAAAGGCGCTCTCGATAATGCTCTAAAATTGGCGCAGCCATTGACGTCGCTCGAGATGAAATGCGAACGGCTAAAATATCTTTCCTAGTCTCTGCAAGTTGCGACGCTAAGTTTCCATACTCTTTCAAAGTCGCTCTGGAGATCAACAAAGTTAAGCCTTGTTCTAATGGATGTTGCTCGACCGCTTTGTTCCTTAACTTTGAAGCGCCAGAGTAGTAGTTCCTCGTCCAAAGTCTGTTCAAAACGCGGTGCGTGACTTTCAAACCGACTCTTCGAGAATAGCCTCTTTGCGGAGCTTGGTTCAATCGAACGACTACATCGTGCGAGTCAATGGACTTACCGTATTCAGAAAGTCTTAATAAGCCACTATTCCCAACAACTGCACAAGTACCCCATTCGCCTTTCTTCACCGGCGCGCGTTGTCTCGCAGACTTTTTATGCGCTTTTGCGTTTGAAGATACAGCCGCTTCCAAAGCAATTGGCCCAGCATCAAACTCTTCCGTACCAGGAATTGGATTTGGGTTTGGTTTCCATAAGTAATCTTTCACTGGTAAAGTTGGCAACGGAATACCTTCGGTCGAAGGCATCTCTTCGTCTTGCTCTTTCTTGCACAGAACGAATCTTTTGTGAGATAATTTTACCTTGATTGATGGGCGATCAAACCAAGTAAGTTCTTTATTCGGGTCTTCTTCGCCGTCATCAATCATGTCTTGATCCGCAACGCCTTCGATATCTGCAATTTCGGCCAAGCGTTCCTCTCTCAATCTCTTTTCGCGTTGCACGAGCTCGTCAACTGACATCTTACCTGCTTTCATGACGTCGGACATTCTCCCATCGGCAATAGCTAACGCCGTAGCTTGCGATAAACCCGCACTTTCTAACTTTGAAACTAACCATTCTTTTCTATCCTCCTTCGCTTCTTGCTTTTCGGCTCTTTCGTATTGCACGACTCTCTTTTCTTCCTCTGATCGAATTTTTGAATCCTTTTGCTCGACTGGAATCCACTCGTCGCCGACGAATTCGTATTCTAAGCCGTTTCTTTCACGTTTGATGTTCTGATTTGCGTATTCTTCGCTCGCATCCCATGGCGCTTTTTCGTTTTCTAACAAATTTTCTGTGTCGAGTTGTTGCATTTTCGACTCTGCATCCGCCGTTGCGTCAACGTCGTTCGCTAGACTATCAGATTGCGAATCAGCGTACGCATTTGCGAAGCGTCGTTCAATCATCACGCGCGCTTCTGCATCTGATATTTCATCCGAGCGCAAGCCACCTGCGTCACGAATACCATCGACGACCTCCGGTTTCTTAGGAAATATTAAATTTGCTAGCGCTTCGTCTTCGTTTAATTTCTTCTTTGCTAACGCGATTTCTTCGCGTAAAAGTTTTGGTAAAAGCTTTCTCAAAATCTCTTGTTCCTTTTTATTATTTTTACTATTATCTGCGGTTGAAGACGCAGCATTCGCTGAAGCGAGATTTATATAATTCTTCCCCGATTCTTGTTGTTTCTTTAAAATCGAATCCGCGTCATCAACGACGTTATCGTTATTACCTACAACAAACGCTGCGTTGAAAATTTGATCGATTAAAGATTCTGCCACAAACTTTAGGGACATTTTTTCATCATTGTTATTGTTATCGTTATCGTTATCATCGCCATTACTACTACCGTTTTCTTCCAATAATGAAACCGCTTTCGTTATGTTCGCTTCTAACGCCGGTGTAACCTTTGCGAAAACTTCGAGTAAAGGATCGTTTGCCAATTTTTGTTTCGCTCTCGTTACGCTCGCATCTTCTTCTTCTTCTTTATTGTTATTGTTGTTGTTGTTCTTATTATTATTATTATTATTATTATTCTCCGTATCATCGTTCGTCGTTCGCTCTACTTCTACTTCTACTACGTCCGTGATCATCGTCTCCAACCTGACGACGTCGTGTTCGATATCATTATCGATATCAGATTTAACCGCCTCTACGTCTCCTCCTCCTCCTTCCTCTTCTTCTTCTTCTTCGACGAGCGCGTCGCCGCGAGCACTGAAATCATCCACTCCTGCGCTCTCTTCTCCTTCTTCTTCTCCTTTATTATTATTATTCTTAGTAGTAGTAGTAGTAGTAGTGGTCATTCTATCATCAGCAGCGGCAGCATCGCGCGTAAATGTTCCCATCGTCCTCGCCTCGTCTCGATTCCTTAACGTCCCATCATCATCACCAGCACCACCATCATTTCGTTCATCACCGTTTTCACGTGCAACATCACGCTCGCTAGAACGACCACGACGACGATTGCGCATGTTCACGAATAAATAATCTGCAATGGATACTAACTGTGGTAGGCAAAAGATGATCGCGACAATTGTCACAAAAATCACCCTTTTGACCGCTACCTTCCTCTTCTGCGTTGATATTGCGCAGAAACGTCCAGCAAAGTTTTGTTGTCGATGATTGACGTGATTTTTGTTTCTCTTCGGCGACCAGGCCATTTTACGTTCTCTCAATCGAACGACCACGCACTGCTCTGTACTACTGCTGCTATTCTAACGATTCATTACGTGCGTATGCCAGCTTCGTACGACCTATTTTGACGATAACGCACTTCTTTTAGCATCGGGAGTATATGTCAAGAAGGGAAAAATTCAGTTTAGGGTTTTGTTATGTTTTCAATCATATCTTCCTATTCCATTCGATTTAGAGCACGAAATATATATTTTCGGAAGCGTCTGATTAAGAGCTTTCGTTTGATTATAGTCAGAGAATCTTAATCATAGCATAACATGTATAGTATCGTTCTGGTATGTGTCTAAAAAATATATACCGACGTGCTGTCTAAAAAATATTTTCAATATAACGACTTATTAAAACGCCAAGCGAAACAAACAATAAAAGTCTAGTGTGTGCGAAAAAGCCGCGTGCTCATCCAATCGCGCGACAGTAATACTGAAATTAAAAGTGCACACAGAGAGAGAGTGTGCGTGTGCGTGTGTGCGTGTGTTTCAATTTTATACAGCAGAGATTGAAAAGAATAAAAGCTCTTCCGTCTTCATCGTCGTCAGAATAAGTTAGTTAAAATAACGTTGAATATATATAGTACAGAGAAGAAAGATGAATAGTACTCCTGATACGAACGAGATAAAGATCAACGCGATAGAGTTCAACAACGACGATACGTTACTTTGCGTGAGCACTGATAAAGGGTTCAGGATATACTCCACAGAACTCACTGATTGCGCTGAAGAAGAAGACGTAATCCGCAAAAGCAGCGTAAGCAAAGAACGAATTCGAGGAAGAGGAAGAGCCAATGGATTATTACAAAAGTTCGATTACTTAGGACCGATAAAGATAGCGAAATGTTTGTTCCGAACGCCTTTATGCGCAATAGTCGGAAACGGTGGAACTTCCGAGCTCTCACCGAGAAGGGTTAAGATCTTAAACGCGGATTTAATGTTAATCATTAAGGAAATGAAGTTTCAAACGACCGTCGTGGACGTCTTGATGAATAGGCACGTGTTGTGCGTACGCGAAAGCGAACGAGTATCGGTGTACGAGTTGATTTCTTTGCAAAGGATCGTACAGATTCCTTTGTTGACTAATGATAATAATAATAATAACAATAATAATCACGGTAGTGATAATGATAGGAATAACAATAACAATCAGCGAGCAAAAAATGGTTCTTCTTCGATATGCGCGTTGAACGCAGACGCGAATAACGAAAAATGTGAACGATCGGGCGTTTTAATAAACAAGGCTTCGTATTTAGCGTGTCAATCGAATTTAAAGAACAACGCGATTGTCGTTTATGATTTGTTGACGATATCGATATGTACGGAGATTGAGAACGCGCACGATGGAGCGATTAAAATGCTCGCGCTTTCGCAAAAAGGGAACATTTTAGCTTCGTGTTCAATAAAAGGGACTGTTATTAGGACGTGGGATATTCCATCGGGCGAACCGAGGAACGTCTTTCGAAGAGGATCAATGCAAGCCGAGATTACATCTTTGAGATTTGCATATTCATCATCAACGCAAAGTAATGATTATTTCAAACCAGAGTTATTAGCAGTAGCCTCGGATTCTGGTACCGCGCACGTTTTCCAATGCTTCAAACGAAAGAAAGAAATTACGCACGAAGAACTACGACAACAACAAGAAGAAAAAAGTTTGAATGATGATCAAAAAAATGGAGAAGAAGAAGAAAACAACAACGAAGATAAAGATAAAGATAAAGAAGAAAAAACGACGACGCAAAAAATTTTACACGTGGGAGGAATGCTTTCAAAATTTGCATTCAACGGCGCGAAGAAGGTAACTGCATCATCCGTAAGCGTGCTCTCGAAAGTATCGCAAAAGGTTTTGAAAACTTCCGGGATCTCAGACAGGATTACGAAGAGTTTCTTAGAGCCAAAACGAGCTGTGGCGGTCATAAAATTACCAGCGCACAAACGAACGGCTGCCGCGAGGAATGAAAATTTTGCAATCGGATTGGGATCGGGCGAATCAAACGTTCAAGTCGATGTAATGATAAAGCATAATAATAGCGATAACAACGCTTCCAGTAATAGAATCGAGTGGAACGTTGTCACCATTCGACCATTTAATGAAGAAAATAATAACAACAATAATAATAACGGTGGTGGTGGCAGTAGTAGTACTCGAAAGAATAAGTCTTCCTTTTCTTCTTCCTCTGCTTCTAAGAAACAATCGACGACGACGACGACGATGATGGAGCCGCCTTCGTTGAACCCGGCAGATTACGATAAAAATGACGACGACGACGACGATGACGACGATATCAATAATGGTAAAGATGTCACCAAAAAAGTACGCGTCATTTGCGCTTCCTCGAACGGAACTTTACTCGATTACCGAGTTCGTTTACGCGACAGCGCTACGACGAAAGAAGCGAGGAAGACTACAACATCATCATCATCATCAAAATCGCTCGCCGCCGACGACGACGACGTAACTAATAACACAACTAAAACAACTAAAACAAATGGATCACTAGAAACGAGCGATTACTCGCTAGAGCGCGAGTTCGCTCTTGCAAACTCTCAAAACGTGCAAACAATAACCGGCTTCTCGACTTGGACGACCGCCTGGCAACGTCAACAACAACAACAACAACAAAGTAACAACGATGATCGCGGTAAGAAAGTAACTCACGCATCAGAAGCGCGCGCAGTATCCATTAACGATGACGCACTTCGCGAGTCCATGATGCGCGCGTCGCAAATGTTCTAAACATTACTAAAAATGTTCATCAATTTTTTTTTATAAACCGAATTTTATCAAAACTTATTTTAAACACTTTTTGTAACTTTAAAAAAACGATGAGTAACGAATCAGGAGAAGAATTGGAATTGGAAGAAGAGAAAGAACGGCAGCGAATAACGAAGATATCTAAGAAAGAAAGAAACAGTACTGCTACTGCTACTAACAATAGCAAGGATAGTACAATCGACCCAGTTCGTTTGATTTTTTCTTTAGTCACCGCGGTGACTGTAGTATTCGTCCTCTTCGGATCGTTCATCAGATTCCCAGGGAAAGTCGTTTATGATAATAAACGCAGTTTATCTGCGCTAGACACTCACTTCGTACAGCATCAGCACGACTGACACGATTAATTGCGTTCAGGAATAAATAAATAAATAAATAGATAGATAGATAATTATTATTATTATTATCATGAGCGGTTCTGCTGCTGAAATTGAGGCTCCTGATTTGTACTCAATTTTAGGCGTTAAAAGAGATGCGAAGGCAACAGAGATTAAGAAGGCGTACATCGCGATCGTTAAGATCAAGCACCCGGACGTCTTAAAAAGTAGTAAAAATGACAAGACGAAACAGGCTGGGGAGGAGGAGTTTAAGAAGATCACGCATGCGTACGATATTTTGAAAGATGTGAGAAAACGCAGAGAGTACGATGGATTGCTTTTTTCCGATAATATTGGTCGCAGTAACGTCAACCATAATAATAGGACCGCGACGAAGACGAGACAAAGATGGAAACCGCCGAACAGTAACGAGAACGCGAGGAATAGTAAGAGTAATAGTAACGAATACGAAGGCGCATCTTGGGCCGATTCACAATTCACTGAACAAGAGCTTAAAAATCGATACGCGAGGTTTCAAAAAGACGCAAAATCGAGGGCCGAGAATTCAGCGTGGTGGCGAGAGGAGAAACTAGCGGCTGAAAGAAATATAAGAGAGTTTACGGAGAAGCAAAATATGAAAAATGCTAGGAAGGCGATGAGAGATTCTGACGTCTTACGCAGAAGTGGATTTTTAAGTAGAACAGGTGTAGCTTGGCAAGATGCCGCAGTCGCTGGAATATCTTTAGCTATAGTTGTTGGCGCCGGCGCGTATATTAATCACAAAATCGCGAACAGAACGCGAGAGGAACATTTCGATAAATATACTTCGAAGTAAACTAGTAGTAGTAGTAGTAGTAATGGTATAAATAGATAGCGAGCGAGCTGCATAGTTTTTTAATCAAAATAAATGTGTGTGTATAATGTGGTGTGTGTGTGTGTGCGTGTGTGTGTGTGTGTTTCAATTATTATTGAGAATATCAATCGTGTTTTCCAGTGATGTGACGAATCATACTTACGAACGTGTCGTACCCTTTTCTTACACTCTCTCGCGCAACAGCCAACTGCGGATCGATGCGCGATTTAGCTTCGATAAATCCATTCTCTACGGCTTTCTTCACATTCCTCGCATTTCTTCTAATTTCGAGCTCGAGCTCGGACCGTCCTTTCTTTTCAATTTCGCTAACTTCGCTAAGAACTCTCACATACGAGCGCGTGGCGGTTACAAACTGCTCTTTTGAATACCATTCGTTTGGAGAGTGAAACATATTGTCTTTTGTAGAGAATGCCATCAATGCCGGTTCTATTGACGCATATTTTTGAATCATTCTCATGACTGGTATTGATCCACCTTCGTATGCAACTTTCGGCTGAACGCCGTAAGTGTCAGTTAAAACCTTCTTTGCGATTATATTTGAAACAGAGTCATATTTGCCAAGAAACGGTTCGTTACTGAAACTCCCTCCCGAAGTAGATACGATAGCGCTTGGAGCCAGTTTGAGCGATACTCTCTTAATATGTTTCTGAATAAGCTTAAAGCATTTTTGCGGGTTTTGCCCGGGCGCTAATCTCGATACGATCTTAACGCTCGCGTAATCGGGTAAAACTGTTTTGATGCCTTCGCCCGCGTATCCGCCATAAATTCCAACGAACTCAATAGTCGGCCTTATTCCTATGCGTTCTGCCGTTGTATAATTGCATTCTCCGTAAAGTGAAGCGCCGTTCCCGGCAGTTTTGCTAAACTCTTTATCCGTAGGAAAATCCTTCTTTAAAAGTCCAATTTCTTCGTTTGTAAAGGTATGTATGTCTTCGTAATAACCGTCTACTAAGATTCGCCCCGTTATCGGGTCGTGAAAGGACGCCATGATTGCTGCTAAAGCCTGAATTGGATTCACGATTGCGCCTCCAAACGAACCAGAATGTAAATCCGCATCGGCCCCATTCCTTACATGAATTTCAACATCTGTACCACCACGTAATCCTAGCGTAATGACTCCATTTCTATTATAGTCCCCAGTTGATCCATCAGCTGAAAACGCGGCGTCGATATTATTATTGAAATATTTCTTTGCGTATTTCTTCATCCACTTATCCATCCCGACTGAGCCTATTTCTTCTTGACCTTCTTGTAATAAAACAATGCGAACTGGTTTATTATTATTAGTACTCTTTCCTTTCTCGTTCGTATTATATGCCTCAATTGATGATAAAACGGCCCATAAATTGCCTTTGTTATCCGAAGCGCCTCTTCCTTTCACTTTCGAGACGTCGTCGTCGTCGTCATTCGTGTATTCAAAACATTGATCTAACGTCTTCGGAAACACGACAGAATTCTCCCACAGCTCGCTATTTTCACCAGGTTGTACGTCGTAATGATTATAAAACATCACGGTCGGTATTAACGTTTCATCAAACGCTTCGTCCTCGATCTCGTCGTTCGTCTTGGTTGGGAAAATCCCGACCGCGACCATCACTGAATGCGCCCTCGAATCAAACGAAGATAAATCGTACGTCTTAATATCCTTAAACCCTATATCAATCAATTTCGCTTCAACGTACCTCCTCGCCTCCTCGACTCCTTCTTTATTATCAGCCACGGCGCTCGTTGAATCTATTGCAAGAAATCCACATAACTCTTCCAAGTTCCTCCTCTCGCTTTTTTTCAATCTTTCAAATTCGTTCCTGTTAGTATTATTTGAAACAACGCTCTCGATCTCATGCGCGAACGAGAACGAGAACAAGAACAAGAAGAAGAAGAAGAAACGAATTGAAGGAAGAAGGAGTTTTATCGATAGTGCATTTTCGCGCATCGATATTATCATTATTGTTTGCGCGCCCGTTTTTTAAAGACCGTTGCAAAGATGGAAATTTCAAATAATTTTATTATTATTTTACGTTTTTACGTTTTTAGTATATAAACTTATAAAGTGCCTTTTTAGACACCTTTGCATCTTTTTGCTCGTTTTCTGTATTTCTGAACCCCCGCATTTATTTATTTACTTTACGCGCGGAAACACGCGACTGTCAAAAGCGAACGACTGCGCGAACTTATTTTCGCACGCACGAACGCATATTTATTGTTAACATAGTATTACTCATCGCGCGTTGGAACGACTGCGACGAGATCGTATACGTATACATATACATATATAAGCGCAATAAATCAATCGAACTTCTTTTTAATATTCGAGTCAGCATATCGTCCAGAGCAAGAGCTTGGGAAAGTAAGTTCGCGCGCGGATACACACTTTATATTGCGCACCCAAGTGCGAAATTAACGTAATAATTTAGTGAACGAAAATGAGTGACAGAGTAACCCCTGATTCTATCGAAAGCGATCGAGGCGCGTATCATTCAACGAAAGTGAGTGAACAACCAACGGTTACGATAACGAAATTTTTACCGAATTACGCGAACCCGCCCGCTCCTACGCAGGCGACTCGTCTCGAAGAAAAACTTGAAAACTTGACGGAACAACAACAGCAACAACTTGCGATGATACAATCGAACTCGAACGTGTTCATGAAGTCTTTGTATGAGTCACAGGAAACGAAAGAACGGGCGAAAATAATAGAAAAACAACAACAACAACAAGAAAATAATAATAACGATGAGAACAACGACGAAGATAATCAAGCGACGAACGAATCATCACATTCGTTGAGTGATATGTGGAAATCAGAGGCGAGAGATATGGACGAACGACCGATACCGACGACGACGGATGCTAATGCTAATGGTACTAATAATAACACCACAACCGCGTTTTTGTCGGTCCACGACTTAGTACATTTTGCGATTACGACTTCGCAACAAAAATCAGCGACGTTAAGAGAAATATACGAAGTTTGCGAGAAACATGGGAGAGTTGCACATAAGCATAATAGAAAGTCGAGAGTGGTTACATCGAATGGGCATTGGAAATCTCAGGTTAGGCACGCTTTGTATACAAGTAAACGATTTACGAGGATAAACGCGAAGGGCGTGCAGGACGATAAATGGCGAGTGATTCCGCAATTTGCGAATGACTCGGTTAGAACGGTCGTCGTCGACGACGCGGATAATGATAGTGCAAACGATAATAATAACAATGCTCTTCTCGGTGGTGGTAGTGGTGGAAAAGTAGGAGGAGGAAAAAGAAAAAATAACAATAACGCGGGAGCGGGAGCGGCCGCAACAAAGAAGCCGCCAACAAAGGCTGCGATAACCAAAGGAAAAAGAACAAACAGTAGATCGAATTCATTTAGAATAGCAAATAATGATAGTGGCGGTGAAGGAATAGCAACAATAACAGCAGCAATGCAGCAATATCCAATAGGAGGAGGAGGAGGAGGAGGAGGGAACTTTTTGACCCCTCTGAACAATACCTTCGTAGCAGGTGCGAGGACGATGATAGCGACGACTTATAATGGGCAACAACAACAACAACAACAAATAGCTGCAAACATTTTTTCCCCGAACGGCAATACAGCAAAACGCTCGTTAGGTCAGATAATGGACGAAGATTTGTCCACTTTTGTGATGGATGGGACAAAGTTCATGCGATTTTCTCCACACCCTTCGTTGAACGATCATACACTCACTCTTTCTGCGAATCCAAACTTTGAAACGCAAGCGATTCCTTTGACAGTAAACGGGAAAAACGTGAGGCCGTTGAGTCCAAAGACAAAAGAGATTCCAGTTTTCGGTCCAACAGATTTGCGAAATATGAAGGCGAAACCAAGGAATTTATTACGTAATCGCAGAAAATCGAGTTCGGCCAGTGTTGGTCAAGCGCCGTGCTCTCCAGACGCAATCGACAAACTGAACGAGTACTTTCCAAAGGATGCCGACGTCGCGTCGATGTTTTCATTCTTTTAAATAATATAGTATTACTTTTATTCTTTGGTACTACGTAGTACGTTTTTTATCACACCACTAAACTGACTGCTTAAGTGATTCATTTCGCAAAATGGATCAAGAAAAATTTCACACCAAGAGAAACAGGCGCGAAGGGATTTTGGGAACAACAGTTCGTCCGCAAAGGCGTTGAATACGTCGTGAAAAAGTCAAAAGCTACCTCGTGGGCCGACATGGCTGACGAAGAAGGAAGAAGTGTTCAGCACTCGAGTGACCACATCGAAATCGACGACGTTGAGTATTGATTCGCGTGACTTTCTGTCAAAGTTGGGGATTATTGTGCAATCATCATGCGTAACGTTTAATTACGCATGATGATTGCACAATAATCCCCAACTTTGACAGAAAGATCTTCACGCGAATCAATACTCAACATCGTCGATTTCGATGTGGTTACTCGAGTGCTGAACACTTCTTCATCTTCATAGCCTATTGAAGATGCTTCGATGAACTCTTCCAGTTCTTTCATTTCGAAATTTTCTTTCTTCTCTTCTTGTTCCCAGAATCCCTTCGCGCCTACTTCTTTCGTTGTGAAGTTTTCCTTAATCCATTTTGTGAAATGAATCATTTGCGCGTGCCATACAACAAACACTGTTCGGAAATATCAACACATATCTACTGATGCGCTCCGAGCGCGACCGATTGGACGGCGGCTAATAAAAGTTCTCTCGCGGACATTTTATCGTCGTCGCTCGTTGAACCAGTATCTCGCCACGAATGCACGCCACCTTTTCTTTTTCTCCATTCGTTTGCCACTTTCGCTAAGCGCATAAATCGCTCTTCTTCGGAATCTTCCAGTTCTAATTGATATCGTCTCACTTTCATAGCCTCTTTTCTCTTCGTTTCTACGTTTTCTTGTTCATCTAAACCGCCTCCGTAACGCGCTTTCAATACTTGCTTCCTCCGCAATCCATCTAATTGAGTGTTCAACATGTCGTGCGCGGAGTTGGTTGAATGTTTCGAAGCGTCTGGCCCTCCAAACGCTTTAAAGTTTATGCGTTTCTCCACCGCCTCGGCTTCTTTCGCTTTTCGAATCTTTTCAGCTTCTTGCACGCGTTGGAAATGTTCCATAGGTGAAGTCTGTCTACTCACAGGTTTGATCGTTCGTTTCTTTTTCTTACTAAACGCAAACGAAGAAGGTGGTATTTCACCTTCTCCTTCTCCTTCTCGTTGTTGTTGTCGTTGCTGATGATCTGTACTACCAGTGCTACTACTCATACTATCACTGTAATTACTCGCACTATTACTCTTCATCTTCAACGCCGCTCTTCTCTTCATTTCTTCGACTCTTTGAAAGACCTCTGCTCGTTTCTTCTCCGACTGCGCGTTCACGTTCTCATCGAGCGCTTTTTCTCTCTCATATTTCTGTCGCCATCTCCAATCATGATCTTCCCACTCTTCATCGCGCGAGATCTCTTTCGCTAAAACTTCGTTATTCGGCGAAGCTATTTCTAACCTCAGTAATCTGTACGCCTTTTGAACGTCTTGGAATTGTTCGGCCGAGGCCGTTTTCCCGCCCGTGTCTGGATGCGTCCTTAACGCGTTTCTCCTATACGCCCTTTTCAGTTTTCGTTCATCTCGCGCGTCCTATTAATTAGATATACATATGGTCAGTTATGATCATTCATCACGATTATCTGCAGAGAAGAGAGAGAGAGAGAGAGAGAGCGTATGCGCGCGTGTCCATAAAATCGAACGAACGAAAACACGCCTGCGGCGCAGCCGTGTATTCCTCTAAAGACACGTGTGCATCAAACAGCGAATTTGATCGATAAAAAAAAGAACGCACTTCGTTCGAGAGCCCGAGTACTTTCGCGGCCTTTTGAGCCGCCCCCGTCGTCCTAATCTCACTCAAGACCTCTATCGTTAGATTCCTGTGTTTACTGCTCCTTCCTCTCCTTCTCTGTCTGCATCGATCGATCGAACGATTCGTCGTCGTCGTCGTCGCGTGTTTCCCCGTGATTATTCCTGGAACAGATACGCTCGTTCGTTCGCTTTTTGCTCGCTCTGTTTTCCTCGAAGCGAGCGAGGAATTACTCGCTATCATCATCGCTCGCGCCTTCGCAATCATTGGAACAGTCGAGCTCTTCTACACGTTTTGTTCTACCTCTGTGGCGATTT
>Ga0209710_1001133_pt1 | contig 21297 bp, 26 predicted proteins | sample ArcticOcean_MG_C_5_FD_187436 | JGI IMG/M metagenome (GOLD analysis project Ga0209710, IMG submission 187436) | Marine microbial communities from western Arctic Ocean - ArcticOcean_MG_CB4_138 (SPAdes) (version 2) | ecosystem: Environmental > Aquatic > Marine > Oceanic | place: Arctic Ocean...
CACGAACAAAATTTAATCTTAGCTGACGTTGAGGAGTCATTACTTTACGAATTATGGCAGGAAGCTAAACTACATAATCTCGCAACGCCTAATATCGGTCTTTTAACTGACATCATATGTTGTCCTGGTGGAGACTTTTGCTCTCTTGCTAATGCTAAAAGCATTCCTATCGCAGAGTCAATTCAGGCATTATTTGATGATATGGATTACCTTCATGATATTGGCGATATTAGTCTAAATATATCAGGATGTATGAACGCATGTGGACATCATCATGTTGGCCATATTGGAGTATTGGGAGTGGATAAAGATGGTAGTGAATGGTACCAAATTACGTTAGGAGGAGACCAAGGGAATAATGCGAGCATCGGAAAGGTAATTGGTCCATCTTTTTCTTCAGAGGAAATGCCAATTGTCGTCAAAAAAATTATAGATGTTTATGTTCATCAGAGACATGAAGATGAATTATTTATAGACTGCGTAAAGCGGATTGGAATTGAGCCATTTAAATCTGGTGTCTATGGTGATCCAATATGACAATAATAAACTCACAACTTATCCATGAGCAGGCCATCATTAAAGATGAATGGCAGACTATTGAACTGCCTAAAATTAACCAAGAAGTAAAAAAACAAGCCGGAAAAGTTGTACTTTTTAAGTTGACAGGAGAGGAATACCCGACAGAGGAACAAGTTAATCAAACAATTGTCCCAGAATCAGGAAAAATTTTATTGCCGCTAAAAGTTTTAATTAAATATCAAGAGTCTTTAATGGGGCGTATTAAAAATCAGGATATTGGTTTTTGGTTCTCAACTCATGAAGAGATAGAAAGCGCAATTATATTGCTGGGAGATATCAATCAATTTCCTTTGATTGCTGTCCATGTTGAAAAATTTTCTGATGGTCGAATCTTTTCTCTAGCGAATCAATTAAGAACCAAATATGAATTTAAGAATAATTTAAGGGCTTTTGGGGATGTATTACGAGATCAACTCTTTTTCCTAAAAAGATCAGGATTTAATAGCTACCTAATTCGAAAAGATCGAGATCCTAAAGATGCCCTTAAGGGCCTCAGCGACTTTAGTAATCCTTATCAAGGTGCGTTAGATATTACAGACCCGGTATGGAAGCGCATCAAACGATAATTTTAAAATGAAAGAAAAATAAATAAAATGAATAAAGACATATCTAATTTTAATAATAAACTAAGAGAAAAGAGCCCCTCAGAAATAATAAAATGGGCGTTAGAGAAAAGTAAGAATCCTATACTTACTACAAATTTCCGTCCTTATGAGGCAGCAATAATTCACTTGTGTACAAAAGTGATGCCTGATATTAAAGTTGTATGGTGTGACTCAGGTTATAACACTAAAGCTACTTATATCTATGCTGATAAAATTATTTCCAATTTAAATTTAAATATTAAATTATATGTACCTACACAAACCTCTGCCCACAGAGAGATTTCTATGGGGCAAGTTCCAGGCATAGATGATCCAAGACATGAGAAGTTTACACAACAAGTTAAGCTTGAACCTTTTAAAAGGGCCATGGAAGAAATTAAACCTGACTTATGGATAACAAATCTAAGGAAGGGTCAGACTGAGTTTAGAAATAATATTGATATATTAACTGAAACCGATAAAGGTCTTTTAAAAGTAAGTCCTTTCTACTATTGGGCAGATTTAGATTTAGAGGCATATATGAACGAACATAGTTTAGAAAATGAATTTGATTACTTTGATCCAACGAAAGTAGATGAAAAAAGAGAATGTGGTTTACATAATCAAGGTAATAAAGCATGAAAAAATTATTAACACATCTAGATTGGTTAGAGTCTGAAGCAATCCATATAATGCGAGAAGTAGCAGGACAATGTAGCAATCCAGTGCTGCTATTTTCTGGTGGAAAGGACTCACTTTGTTTAACAAGAATCGCTGAAAAAGCATTTAGGCCAGGAAGATTTCCCTTCCCCTTAATGCATATTGATACCGGACATAATTATGCAGAAGTTATTGATTTTAGAGATAAAAAGGCTAATGAGCTAGGAGAAAGACTTATAGTCGCATCAGTTGAAGAATCGATGAAAAAAGGGACTGTAGTTCTAAAATCAGACGACGAACCAAGGAATAAATACCAATCCATTACCCTACTTGAAGCTATCGAAAAGCATGGCTTTGATTGCTGTATTGGTGGCGCAAGAAGGGACGAGGAAAAAGCAAGAGCCAAAGAGCGAATAATGAGTTTTAGAGATGAGTTTGGCCAATGGGACCCAAAAAATCAACGCCCAGAATTATGGGATTTGTATAATGCAAAAGTCCACAAAGGTGAAAATATTCGTGCCTTCCCTATATCTAACTGGACAGAGATGGATGTCTGGCAATATATTGAAAGAGAAAATCTAGAATTGCCTAGCATTTACTTTGCTCATAAACGAGACATTGTTCGAAGAAATGAGGCTATCGTTCCCGTTACTGAAGTAACTCCTGTAAAATCAGGAGAGAAAATTGAAAATATAATGGTTCGTTTTAGAACTGTAGGTGATATTACCTGCACTGCTCCAGTCGAAAGTTATGCCGATGATGTAAAAAAAATTATTCTCGAAACTGCCAGCACTACTATTACAGAGCGAGGTGCAACACGCTTAGATGATCAAATGTCAGATGCTGCGATGGAAGAAAGAAAAAAAGAAGGGTACTTCTAAAATGATTGAACAAAATAATGATAACGTATTACGCTTCATGACATGTGGCAGTGTCGATGATGGCAAGAGTACTCTTATTGGGCGATTACTGTTTGATAGTAAAACTATTCTCACAGACACCCTTAGTCAAATTGAAAAAACCTCAAAAAAAAGAGGTATGACTGCTATTGACCTATCATTAATTACTGATGGTCTTCAAGCTGAGCGAGAGCAAGGTATTACAATTGATGTTGCCTACCGATATTTTACAACTGGTACGCGCAAATACATCATTGCAGATGCTCCAGGACACGAACAATACACGCGTAATATGGTAACCGCAGCATCTACCGCACAACTTGCTATTATTCTTGTAGATGCAAGAAAAGGACTACTTACACAAACCCGAAGACACTCCTACCTCTCTAAACTAGTTGGGATAAAACATATTTTAGTGGCAATCAATAAGATGGATTTAATTGGCTACGATGAATCTAGCTACCATCAAATCTGCGAGGATTACCTGAAATTCGCAATTGACATTAAGCTTGCAAGTCCGGGTGTAAATATAGAATTTATTCCAATATCTGCATTAAATGGAGATATGATTGTGGATAGAGGAAACTCCCTTAAGTGGTTTAAAGGGCCAACACTTCTTGAATTTCTTGAGAAACTTGATACCAGTGAGGACATTAAAGAATCAACCTTAAGATTTCCAGTACAGTACGTCTGTCGCCCTCACGCTTCTAAAAACAAAGAGTTGCACGATTTTAGAGCTTTTATGGGAAGAATTGAGTCTGGCTTATTAAAAGTAAATGATAAAATTAAGGTATTACCTTCTGGGTATGAGTCTAAGGTAATAGAGATCCGAGTAGGTGATGAGCTTATAAATGAAGCAATTCCAGAGCAATCAGTTACCGTATCACTATCTGATGAAATTGATATCTCTCGGGGGGACATGCTGGTTCATCAAAATGATTCCATTAATGCGGTTAAAGGTTTTTCGGCCATGGTTTGCTGGTTTGCAGAGGTACCTTTATCGCTCAGCCGTACTTATCTAATTATGCATACCACCAGAATATCGAAAGTTAAAATTACACAGATTCATCACAAGATTAATATTCAAAGCCTAGAAATGGAAAAAGCAGAAACACTTAAAACAAATGATATTGCTCAACTTTCATTTAAATTAGCCCAACCCCTAATTGTCGATAGCTATGATGAAAATCGAAGTACTGGTGCTTTTATTATTATTGATGAAAGCACTTATCATACTGTCGGGGCTGGAATGATTCAATCTATAGCCTAGAAACAAGAAATAAATTAAAATAATGAGATAGATTTTTATAAAGGAAGATTATGACGTACGTAGTAACCGAAAATTGCATTCAATGTAAGTACACCGACTGTGTTGATGTTTGTCCTGTCGACTGCTTTGTTGAGGGACCAAACTTTTTAGCCATTGATCCAGAAGAATGTATTGACTGCACATTGTGCGTCGCTGAATGTCCTGCTGAAGCAATATTTGCTGAAGACGATGTTCCAGCTGATCAACAAGAATTTATCGAAATTAATGCAAGGTTAGCTAAAGTATGGCCAATAATATCAGGCAGAAAAGAGCCATTTCCTGATGCTGATAAATTCAATGGCCAAGCCAACAAAAGAGAACAACTTAACGAGGGATAATGTTTAAAGTAAATAATTTATTGGAGGCTATTTTTATGTTGCTACAAAAACTCAAAAAAGTAATGGCAACCCTTATACCCCTGATATTTTTATTAGGTTGTGCAAAATTTATTGATATTAAGCCGGGGTCAGAAAGCATTAATGTCGTAAATAAATTTAATGCAGATCAATGCGTTTTAAAGAGCACGGTAACAGTAAGCGTCCTTGCTGAAGTTGGATTTATTGATAGAAATCCTGAATCCATTAAATTAGATTTAGATCAACTAGCAAAAAATGCAGCTATTGATAATCAGGGCAATACCATAACCAGAATTGACTCTTCAGAAAATGGAAAAGCTACCTACCAAATACTGTATTGCCAGTAAAATAATATCATTATAATTTTTTACTAAAAATTCAAGAGATAAAAAATGCAGTTATTAGAAAAATTTGAGAGCTTCGTAAGCATTCTATCTGGCTGGGTTTGGGGGCCTCCTATGCTAATTTTACTTTTTGGGACTCACATTTATTTAACCTTCCTCTTAAAAGGACTGCAATTTCGATCTCTCCCACTCGCCTTTAAAATTATTTTTACCAAAGATACTGGAAAAGGAGATATCTCTCAATTCTCCACACTAATGACTGCCCTAGCGGCGACTGTAGGTATTGGTAATATAGTTGGGGTGGCTACAGCTATTACCTTAGGTGGTCCTGGAGCTATTTTCTGGATGTGGCTAACAGGTCTCTTGGGAATGGCAACTAAATACTCCGAAGGTTTACTTGCTGTTAAATATCGTGAAAAAGGCCCTAATGGAATGCGCGGTGGGGCAATGTACTATATTTCTAAGGGTGCCAACATGCCATTATTGGGAGCATTTTTTGCATTCTTTACTGTGATTTCTGCATTTGGTGTGGGAAATATGGTGCAAGCCAATTCATCGGCACATATTTTTGAGAGTGCCTTTAATATCTCCACCCATTGGACAGGTATTTTTTTAGCCATCCTCACAGGGTTAGTCATTATTGGTGGAATTAAATCAATAGGGAAATTTGTATCTGTGCTTGTTCCCTTTATGATTATTCTTTATATCGGCACCATGCTCACCACCTTAACAATGAGGTTCGATCAAATACCTAACGCATTTTCATTAATATTTAACGGTGCATTTAATGGTGCCTCTGCCACAGGTGGTTTTGTTGGAGCAACCATAGCCTCGGCAATACGTTTTGGAGTCGCTAGAGGGCTTTTCTCAAATGAGGCAGGCCTAGGTTCTGCCTCAATTGTAGCTGCATCAGCCAAAACAAAAGACCCGGTGAGCCAGGCATTAGTAACTATGACCGGGACGTTTATCGATACTATCGTCGTATGTACACTAACGGCTCTGGTTATATTGACTACCGATGTATGGACACTAGGATTAAGTGCGGGGGAATTAACAAGCAAAAGTGTTGAGGTCTCATTGGGGTATGGTGGAGTTATTATTATTGCTTTTTCGACTGCCTTATTTGCATTTTCAACACTTATTGGCTGGAGTTATTATGGTGAAAAAGGCTTAGAATTTTTGATGGGTACTACCATCATAAAATATTACAGAATTGCTTATGTTTTTGCTGTCTTTATTGGTTCGACAATGAGCCTAGGCCTAATTTGGAATTTGTCTGACATCACAAATGGTATGATGGCCATTCCTAATTTGATTGGATTATTATTGCTGAGCAAAATTATTAAAAGCGAAACGAACAAATATTTCATCAAAAAATAAATTGTTATAGCTTTAAATGACCCTTAAAATAGGTTAACTGGACATAAACGTCAGTAAGTGTACAATAACTTTCTAGAATATGACAATCGAAGTATATTCTAAAAAAGATAATAAAATAAAAATAACCTTCCCTACCAAAAAAAATGGTTCCGCGGTAGCAAGACTTATTGAACGCTGTCCACCCCTAGATTTAAATTCAACCTATCATTATTTAATACAATCCCATTATTTTAATCGAACTTGTTCTGTTGCTTTTGAGGGTGAAAAAGTCGTAGCTTTTGTTTCAGGCTTTATAAAACCGGTAAATGAAAATTGCCTTTTTATTTGGCAAGTTGCGATAGATGAGAGTTACCGAGGTAAGAGCCTTGGTATCGAGTTAATTGAATTTTTATTAGATCAAAATAAAGATGTAAATATTATTGAGACTACGATAACAAAAAATAATATAGCCTCAAGAAGGATGTTTCAAAAAATTGTAAAGAAATATGAAACCACAATGTCTGAGGAAACTCTATTCGATAAGAAAGAAGACTTTTCTAGCGAACATGACTCAGAGATGCTTATAACTATAGGTCCATTTAAAGAAAGGTAACCCATGAAAATATTTGAAGAAATTGAATCAGAAGTTCAGAGCTATGCAAGAGCTTTTCCAAGGATATTTAATAGAGCGCAAGGAGAGTATCTATATGACCTTGAAGGCAATCAATATTTAGATTTTTTAGCGGGTGCCGGAACATTAAATTATGGGCATAATAATCCTGTACTAAAAAAATCCTTATTAAATTATATAGAATCAGATGGTATTACCCATGGTTTAGATTTACACACCAAAGCAAAGGGTGAATTTCTTAAGACATTTAATGAGAAAATTTTAAAGCCTCGAAACATGGATTACATGGTTCAGTTTACTGGGCCAACTGGTGCCAATGCTGTTGAAGCTGCCATGAAACTGGCTAGGACAATCAAAAAAAGACAAACCATTATTAATTTTACAAACGGTTACCATGGGGTAACAATGGGAGCACTTGCTGCAACTGGAAACCAACACCATCGTGGCGCTGCTGGCACACTACTTAGTGGAATAGACACTCTTCCCTATGATGGCTATATGGGTGATGATATAGATACATCAGCTTACCTTGATAAGGTTTTAACAGATTCAAGTAGTGGTATAGATCATCCCGCAGCGATTATCCTTGAAACAGTCCAGGGTGAAGGTGGTATAACTGCTGCAAGTTTTGATTGGTTAAGAAGCATTCAAAAAGTGTGCGATAAGCATGACCTGCTATTAATAATTGACGACATACAAGCAGGCTGCGGCAGGACTGGTACATTTTTTAGTTTCGAAGAAATTGGTATAAGCCCAGATATTATTACACTATCGAAATCATTAAGTGGTTACGGGCTTCCATTTGCTGTAGCTCTTATAAAGCCAGAGCATGATATATGGAAACCAGGTGAACATAATGGAACGTTTCGTGGCAACAACCTAGCTTTTGTTACAGCCAAAGAAACAATTGACCACTACTGGTCTGATGAATTATTTACAAACGAAGTCAGAAAAAAAGGTAAGTACATTTCTGAGCGAGTTCAAAAAATCATCAACACCTATGGAGAAGGTAATTTCTCTTCCCGTGGCAGAGGTATGTTTCAAGGTCTAAATTGTGTCAATGGTGATCTAGCCAATAAAATTACAAGGTTATCTTTTAAAAAGGGCTTAATGATAGAAACTAGTGGTGCTGATGACCATGTAATTAAATTCTTATGCCCGCTTACGATTTCTGATCAAAATTTAAAAAAAGGTATAGACATATTAGAAGATGCTATTAAAGCAGTTTGTGCAGGAACAAATAATTTTGAAGAGGAAATTGATTATTTCCATGATGATTATGAGGTTGAGTCATGATTGTAAAGAAAGTTGATCAGTGCAATAAAGTTGATGACCCAAATGGTCAGTGGAATAGTATTCGTATGTTACTAAAAGAAGATGGTATGGGATTTTCATTTCATATAACTACAATCTATAAAGATTCAAAAATTAAAATGCATTACATAAACCATCTTGAGTCTGTTTATTGCATAAGTGGTCATGGTGAAATCACTGACCTAAAGAATAATCAAACTTTTGAGATTGCACCAGGCACCCTTTATGCATTAAATGCTCATGATGAACACATATTGAGTTGTAACAAAGAAATGAAATTAGCCTGTGTTTTTAATCCACCCATCAAGGGAGCTGAAGTACACAATAAACAAGGCGCGTACGAGATTGATTAATCGTGATTTTATCCTTCTTAATCATTCTATTAGTCATTGCCCTTGTTGGGCTATCTGCGGGTCGCCTCAGCAAACCAAATAAAGCTGATTACTATCTTGCCGGAAAATCTCTTAGTCCATGGATAGTTGGCTTGTCTGCTATGGCTACTAATAACAGTGGCTATATGTTTATAGGTTTAATTGGATTTACTTACATGGTCGGGCTCCCCTCAATTTGGCTTATGATTGGATGGATTCTTGGTGATTTTTTAATTTCAAGAACCGTACATAAAAAATTTAATGAAGCAGCAGCAAAAAATTCTAATGTTACCTACGCATCAGTCATAGGTGCGTGGTCTCAACAAGGTCAATTTATTACAAAATTCATTGGCCTATTAAGTTTTGTATTTTTAATTGTATATGCCTCCGCTCAATTTGTATCTGGCGGAAAAACATTAATGGTAATTTTTGGTTGGGATCTCTGGCTGGGCATTGGTATAGGCTCGGTAATTGTATTTATGTACACCATGGCTGGAGGTATTCGTGCATCAATATGGACTGATGTTGTTCAAGCATTTGTTATGGTCTTCTCTATGGCTATTTTGGTCGTCGCATGCATTGTGAACATGGGTGGAATCAATATTGTTTTTGAGGAATGGTTACTAATTGATAATTTTCTAAACTTCTTTCCTTCTGAAATTGAACACTCTACATTCCTAAAGACTATTTACCCAATAAGCTGGCTTGTAGCTGGTTTATTTGTAATTGGTCAGCCCCATATTATGGTTAGATTTATGGCTCTTAAAGACCCTGAGCTAATTGAAAGAGCTCGCTACCATTATTATTCTTGGTACGTGATTTTTTATTTTTTAGCATTTTGTATTGGGATGCTATCTAAAATTTACCTTGATACTAATAATAACTTTGATCCTGAATTAGCCTTGCCACTGATGGCCATAGAATTGCTAAATCCATTTATGATTGGAGTTATTATTGCTGGAATTTTTGCTGCAACAATGTCAACTGCTGACTCATTGATAATTAATTGCTCAGGAAATATTTCACAAGATTTATTTAAATCAAAAAAATTCTCAAACACTGAAATTAAATTAATTACATTTGCGGTAGCATTGGTATCCACAGCTATTGCGCTGATGAATAATAACAGTGTATTCCTAATTGTTATTTACGCTTGGACTCTGCTAGGAATATCTTTTGCACCACTTATTATTATTTTATCTATGGGTAAAAAAATTACAACTAAAACCTACATAATTGGGTTAATTATTGGCATAGTAAGTTTTTTTGTAATAAATTATTTTGGTATAAATAATTATATCTATGCGGGATTCATCCCTTTTTGTTTAAATTATTGTTTTATTTATCTGAGACGAGAATATAAATAACCCATATATATAAACAGGAAAGAGTAAATAGCCTTTAATCATGCTATCAAAATTTAATGGCTAATAAATAGAATAAGGTTTTAACCTTAACAAATAATTTAGAAAAATTACCTCACAGTAACTTTAATCTTTTTTGAAATTAATGGTGACTGATGAGGTACGTGCATGTGATTACCTAATATCAACTGTAGCGTGTTACTTCCTTGCTTTAACTTCACATAAGTCTCTGTTTGACCCGAGCCAAAGTGAATTACATTTTGATTGCTAGGTAGAGGTAATTTTAAGTTTGGAAGCTTATCTACGTTAATTAATAAGTGATGATGACCTGTATTTTTCTTAATCGTTCCTGCTGGTGCCACACCCATACCGTTAAGGCCAAAAATTACCTTTACTGGATTTGTAACCTCATCTCCATTTTTAGGTGAAATTATATATATAGGGCTCTTATCTATAAGCTCTGTGTCAAAAGAAGATAAAGTTGTTTTCTGATCATACAAATTTTTGAAATATTTATGAGTAATGAAGGAAGCCGTAATGAAGCCAGTAGCGAAGACTAGTATAAAAATAATCGTTGTTTTTAAATTTTTCATTGTTTTACCAGGACCCCTTTTTTTCCATGCCTTCCACATCCAATAAAATCCTGCCAAAGTAAAAGAAATAGCGAGCGCAATAACCCAAGGGTTACTAGCTATTGCTGCACCACTCGCACCAAATATTAAGAATAAAAAACCATTAAGATAGCAAGCTGGACACATATTTTTACGTTAAATTTATTTAATGTTTGAATTGTATACTAAATATTTATTGTAAAAAAATAATGCGCCAAGAGTCGAGTAAATATCATGATTGAAAAAAGTATTTTTGCAATAGAAGTGTAGCCAAAATAATTCCAAATGAAGATACACCTAATGATAAGTAAAAATTTGTGCCATTTTTGAGAAGGTAGCTTAATAAAAATAAGAATGGGAGTACAGGCAATATAAACATTAGTGTTTCATGCGTTAGAGTCGCTATTTTTTGTGCATCTTTTGACTCTTGCCATATTAGGGCAAAAGATACAAATAAAACGACGGGCATCGCAAGTAGGATAGCTGCTAAGGTTGTACTTTTTTTGCTAAGCTCAGTAGCGGCAACAATTATAATTACTGCAATAATAATTTTGAATAATATAGACATATCCCACAGACACTTAAAACTTCAATTAATTCAATTACCTCCAGAATCAATTAAGTTTGACGATTAATTTGACTATATACCCAATAGGGGTATATAGTATAATTCAAATGACAATCAAGGAAAAATTTATGAAAAATTGTTCAGACTCTAAACACCCAAATTATGAGAAATATATTCCACGAATAAATAAAGTGGTAGGGCAATTAAATGGAATTAAAAAGATGATAGAGGGCAGAAGATATTGCCCCGAAATCATAACGCAGCTAAAGGCAGTTAGTTCTGCATGCCAATCTCTGGAAATTATAATGCTTCAAAAGCACCTTGAGAGCTGTGTTATGGAAGCATTTTATTCAAAGGATAAAAATATTCAAGATGAAAAAATTAAGGAGCTAACAAATTTATATAAACGGTAAGGAATTTTAATATGCTAGAAATTATTAAGCTGAACAAATTTTATTTAATATTAATTTTGTTAATAATTAGCAATCAATCAATCCTATTCGCAGCGCCGATGAGCTTTAAGGGCTCAGTAACCTCGATGGCTACAGCCAGTAAAGACTATTTTAGTTTGGAATCAAGTTATGTAATGACATCAAAAGATGCCATTGGAGTAAGGACCTATACATCCAAAGGAAATGGATATAACGTAAAAGCTGGAGGTATATTTTATTTAAGAAAATTGATGAGAATAAATGCTATTAAATCGCAAACAAATTTGTGGCTTTTTACTGGTGCCGGAACAATTAATATTAAAAAAAACCTTAAGGATAAAGATTATTCGTATTTAAGCCCTATTTTACAATTTGATTATGAAACAAAAAGACTTTTTGGTCTAGTCTCTCAGCAAATCTTAAGGGTTGGACATGAGAATTTTGATACGACCAAAATAGAAGGTGGATTTTCGCTCTATGAGACAAGTTATAACGAAACGCAACCTTGGCTTATTTTAAAAGCTAAATATACTAATAGCATATTCAGTAAAGTTGAATATACCCCAACATTAAGGTTAATAAATAAGGCTATATTTATGGATTCTGGGATAACTGCGGATGGTGACCCATCCTTTCATATGATGTATACATTTTAGGAGATCTACTAATGAAAAAATTAATATTAATAGTAATGGTATTTTTTACTTTAAACAGCCAAGCACTTACTCAAAAAATTGAAGTTCTTGGAATGGTTTGTGCTTTTTGTGCGCAGGGTATAGAGAAAAGTTTTGAATCGGCTAATAATGTAAAGGCTGTTTTTGTTAATTTAGAAGATTACTTCGTTGCAATAGAATCAAAAGACGAAAAGGGTATTGAAGAGAAAATTATTAGAGCCATTATCACCGAGTCAGGCTACGATGTTAAAAAGATTGAAGTTGTCTCTGACTCTGTTAGTGAGATTAAAAAAAAATATGAACCCAAATAAAGAATCAGATGTAATTAAGTCAAATAAATTAGTAAATTATCTGACTTTGTTTGCAAGTAGCGGGACTATTATTTGCTGTGCATTACCTGCACTATTGGTTTCAATTGGAGCAGGTGCTGCATTAAGTTCTCTAATTGCAATATTCCCGCAATTAGTTATTATTGCCGAATATAAGGTACCAATATTTATTGGTGCTTTTATTATGCTCATAATTTCTGGAATAATTCAATACTTTGTAAGAAGCCTGCCCTGTCCTACAAATAAAAAATTAGCAGGTACTTGTACCCAAACTCGAAAAGTATCGCTGATTATTTATCTTATATCGCTAGGACTTTTTAGTATAGGACTTCTCTTTACTTTTATTTTCCCAATATTTTTATCCGCTTAGTAAGTATTTTTTGTAATATAATCACTTCAACTAAAATTAATTAGTAAAAAGGAAAGGTATGTTATTTCATCTAGATTTTAAAGTCGAATACTCGGCTGATATGAAACAAAACGACCTGTTTGAAATATGGGCTGAAGAAGCAGAAGCGGCTATAGGAGCAAAAGAAGCTGGGGTCGTGGTTGATCTTTGGAAGGTAGTTGGAGAGCGCCGTGTTATTGCTATCGCAAAAGTTGAAAGCATGGAAATGCTCGACCAGATACTGCTTGATTTACCAATCATGAGAAGGATGGGGCAGCATGTCCAAGTTAATGTTGCTGCATTAAGATCATATGAAGGCTTTGCTTCTGATGTAAAAGAACGGGTTGGACGCTGATTACTACTAAATGTCTACCAAATAAAAAATAGCTATTATAGATAGGATAAAGAGGTAATAATAATAATGACTACAAATGTTGTGCTCCAGCCAATTCTATCCATATATTTTTTAAGCATATAATCAATTTTCTCACCAAATAATTTAACAAAAAATGCTACCAAATAAAACCTAGCACCTCGTCCAATTGCAGAACCAATTACAAATGGTAAAAACGCCATATTGAGAGTACCTGCAGCAATAGTAAATACCTTATAAGGTATTGGAGAAAATCCTGCTATCAGGATGGCCCAGAAACCCCACTCATTAAACCAAAGAACCGCATTCTGATAGGCTATCATATAATTCAATTTATCAATTAAGGGCTCAATGCTTTCGAATAAAAATTTTCCTATTAAATACCCTATCACCCCTCCTAATACAGAGCCTATCGTTGCTATAAAGGCAAAATTCCATGCTTTGGAAGGTTTCGCGAAACACATGGGAGCCAACATTACGTCAGGAGGTATTGGGAAAAAAGAAGATTCAGTGACGCTTAGTATAAAAAGATAATAACTGGCTTTTGTATGCGAGGCTAAACGTAAAATATAATTATAAAGTTGGTGTAATTTTTTCATAAGAATAAATCTGCATTACAGCTTCTGTAGGTTTCAATAACAGCTTCATTAATCCTATCGGAAACTTTTTTTATATACTCCTTGCTCTTTCCCTCTAAAATATTAATTGTTCCGAATGGCATAATTTCTCCTGATTTATTTAGTAAATTTATGTCCCACAAAAAGTCTGGTAGTTAGGATTCGGTTGGATAGTTGGGTTACGATAAGCTTTATTAGATAATGTTTCCTCAAATGGATTCTTTAAGGCTTCAAGCAGAGCTAAGAAAGGTTTCAGATCGCCGTATTCTCCTGCTGCCAATACCTCTTCCACATAATAGTTGTTTGGAATGATTGCTGGATTACTATCACGCATCAAACAAAAAGAGGCTTTTTGCGACTTTGAGTTTCGCGTAAGTCTTGCCTTCCACAGCATGTGCCATTTTTGAAATTCTGGTGAATTGTAGAGTCCACTTTCTGGTAAATTTTCTTGGGTTAGATCACGAAAGGTTCTTGTGTAGTCAGATTTCGAGGTTTGCATCCAATCCAAAAGGCTCTGGGCTAGAGAGAAATCATCTACTTCCTCACCAAATAGTCCAAGCTTGCTACGCATACCCGTAATCCATGCATGATTAAAGGTCGAACTGTAACTCTCAATCGCCACTTCTGCGAGTTTCACTGCTTTTTCCGGATCCTTATGTAAAAGTGGCAGCAGGCTGTCGGCCAGCCGCGCTAGATTCCATTGGGCGGCATGTGCCTGACTTCCATACTTATAGCGTCCATGGGTATCAATAGAGCTGAATACCGTGTCCATAGAAAAAATATCCATGAATGCGCAGGGGCCATAATCGATAGTTTCACCACTAATGGTCATATTGTCGGTATTCATTACACCGTGGATGAATCCAATATGCATCCATGCAGCGACGAGGCTAGCTTGCCGTTCAATAACTCCGCTAAGGAGTCCGAGATAGGGATTTTCTTGGTTAGTAAGCTCAGGGTAATGCCGTGATATTGCATAATCAGCCAATTGCTTAAGCCCCTCAAGGCCTTGAGTAGCATTGGCATATTCAAAAGTGCCTACGCGCAAATGACTAGAGGCAACACGCGTTAGGATTGCACCGTCCAATAACGATGAACGAAGGACTGATTCGCCAGTTGATACCAAGGCAAGACTTCGAGTTGTAGGAATTTTTAGTGCATGCATCGCTTCACTAATAAGGTACTCTCGCAGCATTGGAGCTAGAGCGGCGCGACCATCACCACGTCGTGAATATGGAGTTGGGCCAGAGCCTTTAAGTTGAATATCGAAGCGTCTGTGATCGGGTGTAATTTGCTCCCCAATTAGGTGGGCACGACCATCTCCTAGTATAGAAAAATGGCCGAACTGATGACCTGCATAGGCTTGTGCAATAGGATTGACATCTTCAGGAAGTGTGTTGCCAGAGAAAAGCTGAGCGAGCATCTCCTTATCACCAGAAGTCAAATCAATGCCGAGTGATTTTGCTAAATTAACATTGAACAGCAAAAGCTGTGGTTTATTTACAGGCATGGGATTAATGCGAGTAAAAAATTGTTCCGGCAAGCCAGCATAGCTATTTTCTAATCGCCAACCGTTCGAATGATTCATGATGGGTGACCTAGGTTCATAAGGACTCTATTTTACCCGTAGTAATTCTTCCTGTCTTAAGAATCAAAGTAGTTTATTTGAAGAAATGACACATCAATTAATATAGAAATTGACTAGTGACTTATATTCACTTGAATAAGTGCAAAAAAGAAAAGGAAATTGAGCTTTAAAGTTGATATGTCAATCCGTAGATGATGTATCAAATGATATGTAAAATAGCACAAGATCCTATAACACAACAATGAAGGGTTATGGACCACGTAAGCTTATGGGTAAGGCGATTTGAGTGGCATAATACACAGTTATGAAGGACCATATAGGTAAGATTGCTTACTACTTGTTCCTATGTAGTCCTATACCCTTATTTTTTAATTGCGGGCCAGCAAACTGGATTGAGTTCGCTAGCCGCAACTCCTCCGGGGTCAACGCCAGGAATGAATTTTTGCCAGTCGCCGGATATCATTGTTGGCTCGTTAACCACGCGCGCCCCATCTGCAAAATATGTATTAGCCAGAACTATGCGGCTCTGCGAAGTCCTATTGTCGCCTGCTGTATGAAAGCTCAAATTATGATGAAAACTAGCCTCTCCTATCTCAAAGGCTTGATTATCAATGGCCACATGGTTTGCCTTAAAAACCTCCGCGACTTTTTTGTCATAGCTTGTGTCATTTTTATTAAAATTGATATTTTTTACAAGATTAAAAACGCTTAACGGCTTTGCAAATGATAAAGGACCCATAGCTACGGGCACTGGTTGTGCTGGCATCCATGCGGTCACAACATCATTTGTCTCTAAAGGGAAATGATGATTATCGTAATGCCAAGGTGTGCGACCACAACCGGGCTCTTTTGAAAGCGCATTATCATGGTAGAGACGAACACTTTTTACGCTTAGTAGGTCCGCTGAAATCTTAGCAATGCGAGGGCTGAGTACATAAAGCCTGATGATGGGGCTCTCTAGCCACATCATTTCCAAGCTTAGGAAGCGGTTATTTCTGTTGTTTTCTGGAAACGTCTTACTAAGAAGACGTATGAGTTCCTCGCGCAAAAGAGCTACGGCTTCTGGAGATAACACATTTGGTAGTCTAATGAATCCATCTCGGTTAAAGGCAAGGTGATGCTCCTCTGTTAAATTGTATGGAGTCGAAAGCTCATCTTCTAGTTCGCTATCGGACGGAGTGCTGAAATGTTGTATCGGTGCTATATCGACATAATTAGTTGTAATGTCTCTACCCTTGTTATCAGCAAGCGTTACATACCAATCCCACCAAGCTTGATTGTCCTGGTCCCAATATTGGGGTAAGTCTTCGCCAAGTGCATTTGGGCTTAGAAGAAAATCATTAAAAAGTTTTTTTTTATTAATAACGTAGTTCCCTAAAATAAAATATTTAGACATCTTGATAGCTTAATTAAATTATCAGACAATTTTAAATCACAATTAGTTGCATGTATAACTTGTGTGTATTATGTGGCTTTATGTTAGCTTCAACAATCTACTAAATCAGCTGATAATCAGACGGTCGAAAATAACAATAATTAATCAAAGAGAAATTTCTTGTGGGAATTTAATTTTATGGATGATGAAAATATTAAGGATCTTGACTATTTTGTCGATATCCAACCAAAGAAAAAAATAGAATTTTATGAAGCTGTTTTAGAAGGGTTATCATTACCTCAGAAAACAATACCCCCTAAATTTTTTTATGATGAGCGCGGCTCCAAGATTTTCGATAAAATTTGTGATACACCAGAATACTACGTAACTCGAACCGAAATAGAATTACTCAATGATATTGAAGAAGAGCTTTATTCACTTGTTGAGCCGGGTTCAGCAGTTGTGGAATATGGTTGTGGGTCGAGTATTAAGATCAAAGCACTTTTATCTGCTTTGCCAGAGCCATCACATTATATTGCAATAGACATCTCAAGATCTCATCTAATTTCAACAGCAAAAGAGATAGCTTCGAATTATAGTAATATTTCTGTTGCAGCAATTTGTGCAGATTTTATGGAGCCGATCGACTGGCCAGAAAGGGCCTCTTTTGAATCCTTAAAGCGGCTTGCTTTTTTCCCTGGCTCTACCATCGGCAATCTAAATCCTAATGAAGCTAGTCAGTTTTTAAAATATGTCCGACATTTAGTTGGTGATGAGGGTACATTCTTAATTGGCGTAGACATGAAGAAAGATGCCGAGGTTTTTAATCGAGCTTACAATGATGCAGAAGGACATACCGCTGACTTTAATTTGAACCTTCTACATAGGATGAAAAAGGAGCTAGATGCTGACATAGATATCTCCGAATTTTCTCATAATGCCTTTTATAACGAAAAACTTGGAAGAGTTGAAATGCACCTTATTAGTAATGCTAAGCAGGCTATTAAAATTGATAGTTTAGAGTTCACTTTTGAAAAAGGCGAAAGTATACATACCGAATGTTCTTATAAATATTCTGTAATAGAATTTTCTGAGTTGGCTAAAAAATCAGGATTTAGCGTATTAAAAAATTGGAGTGACAAAAGAAATTTTTTCAGTATTTATTTGATGAAAGCTATTTAAAATTACATTCAGGTACTTAAACTATTTAAAAGTGAAGCTATGAAAATTAAGTCTGCTTGGACACGACAGGTAGAAAGTGGCCAACAGCCGAGTAGCTCTGCTTTACGAGATCATCTCGATGCTGTTCATGACAATAATGCCGGTTTCACCGAAGAATTTGCGTGGAGCTGTCGTGATGCGAATGGCAAAAATAGTTATGAATTGCTTGCTGATATTGTCGACCAAAAATATCATTCTCACGTTCTCGATCTTGGGTGTGGTAGTGGAGTTCTGCTAGACCTTTGCCATAAACGTTTCGGAGCTGAATTGGTACTTTCTGGCGTTGATATGAATGATTCCGAACTACAGCTTGCACGTAAGCGCCTTGGCCATACCAATATCAAGTTCTATCAGGGAGCGGCACAAAACCTTGATTACCTTGCTGATTCATCTTTTGATGTGATCTTCTGCCATTGGGCATTGACTTTGATGGACCCAGTGGTTGAAGTACTTTCGACAACCAAGCGTCTACTCAAGGAAAGAGGTATTTTCGCAGCTATAATTGATGGGGATCCCAAAACTGCCCCCGGCTATCTTGAAGTCCACGATATTATTTACGAACACGTGCAATGTAAGTATCCAGATTATGGAGTTTTTGAGCTTGGCGACCCACGTGTGAGAACAGCCGCGGCACTGCAAAAACTTACAGCAGAAACCTTTGTAGGTTTTGATATAAACATAACACCAATAACTGTGAGTTTTAATGCAGCTCCTAACATCTTGGCACGTGAGGCTGCCGGTTTTTTCTATGCTTCATTCGTTCTCTCGCCATACGACTTCAGCCAAATGCTGACCGATCTCGAAAAATATTTTATTACCAACCAACAGGATGGGGTCAGCAGTTTTACCATGCCAGTAAATCGTTTAGTTGTTAGGGGTAATTAGATAGTCAAATGTATTTAATTTTCTCTGACCCTTTTATTTCGAAAATAGCTCGGAGATTTAATCTCAGTAATAAAAAAATTGTTCCAGGAGAAAGTTGTTCTTGAGATAGCCAATTTATAGAATTTTTATCAGATATAAAAAGACTTCCCTCATTATAGGAAGTCGGTAAATTTTCTTATATATTAAAGTTAAGACAATAAAAAAACCCTCATCAAAGCTGACGAGGGTTTTTTAATATATAAGTTTGCATAGCTATTAGCTAAGCAAGTACTTTAAAACTACTGAGCTGAAACTTTATAGATTTCACCTTCATCAGTAGTTGCATAAAGAGCATTATCCGGTCCCATTTCTAGTCCACGGAATCTCTTTGATACGCCAACAGGCATATGAATAACGCTCTTAACTGATAAACCATCTTTAGCGAGGTCAACTATGTCAATACGCATTCCACCTGGTGTTCCACCAAAACCAATACCCATGATTCCAGTAGCAAAACGTCCTTCATAAATACCCCAATTCTTACCCTTTAAGAAAGCAGCAGAACCAGTTCCTTGTGAGTAGCCGTTATTATTCCAAGCAGGAGGCATTAAGTCATTAAAACGTGTATCACTCATTGGTGTATATGCAGCACGAACAGCTGGAGTCATACCTTCCATTTGATTCGGCTCATAACCACAATATTGATCTGGACATGCGGCTCTTCCTGCTGTTTTTTCCTTAGGATCCCAACCACCATTACCGCCGTTTACTAATGCAGTAATTTCGTCGTTGTGCCAAGGTCCATGCTCAGCAGTAAATAGTTGACCATCGCTTGGACGGAAATCTAAACCTTGAACATTTCGGTGACCGTATGTGTAAATACGTTTGTCGCCTTTAACCTTGTTTTTTGGATGACCTTTACCATTACTATCAATTCTTAATACTACACTGCATAGTAATGTATTGTCTTGACCACATATGCCTCTATGACGGTCTCCAGTACCAACATATAAATAGCCATCAGGACCGAAGGCCATTCTTCCACCGTTGTGAGCACCTGGTCCACCAAATGGTTGATTAGACTCGAATGGTTTGTACTGAATATCTTTAACAATATCGGTACGTCCAGAAATTTTTGACAAGTCTTTAGCAACTTTGAATTTCATAACAATATTACCGTCACATTTTTCAAAGTTAGTTTTACATCCAGAACCATGGTATTTGGTTGATGTAGAATAAAGATAGAGTGTACGATTCTTTTTAAAGTTTGGATCTAATTCAACGCCTAGCATACCTGCTTGACCCTCACAAAAAAGATCATTACCAGAACTCTTATAACCCTTAGAACCTTTCATTCCATAAAGCTTATGTGTTTTTCCAGCAGCTGTTTTTACTGAAAGACCGTCACATTTTTCAGTGAAAAACATAGAGCCATCTTTAGTAAAAGTCATATCCCATGGATTTGATAAACCAGACATAACTACCATTGAACCGATCTTGGGAACATTCATTCCTTTAGATCCGTGATGTTCAGCATAGACTGAAGTTGCAGTAAGCAACATTGCAGAAGCCATAACTGTAAATACTTTACTTAATACTTTCATAATAGAGCTCTCCTTATTTATACAAGACATAAAAATTAAACTTCTTAAATACTGTATCCTTTCCAAATTTTAATTGCAACGAATTTGTAACAATTTAGTAACAATTTGTAAGTAATTTAACCTTATAGAAAATTTATTGCGAGGTAAACTATGTTTTAGTTAATTTAATAATAAGTAATTCTTAATGTTGAATATAAGATTTCTTTATAGGGTCACAGTCCTACTAATTGTTAACCTTGTATTTTGCATCTTTTAAGTACTCAGCTAAATTTGCAATTTCTTCATCGGTTAACGGCTTTGCCATCATAATCATTAAACCTGAATTTGGTCCAATTTTAGTTCCAGACCTATATGTTTCAAGCTTATCTATTATGTATGGAATTTCCTTACCAGATATTTTGGGATAACTGGCAGCACCTTTTCCTGCTGGGCCATGACAATTTATGCATGTAGTGTTGTATCTCATTTTTCCAGCAATAGCATCAGCCGCTAAAACCTGAAAAGATAGAAGAAAGCAAATCATGCCAAGGAGCTTAAAGAAAATATTCATTGGTACTAAACCTATAAAGTTAAAAAAATTTCAATTCTAGTATAGCAATAAATTTCTGGTGATTTGTTATAGTAATAATTTAAAATAATAATTTAATGAAAATTATTAGTGCTTTCTTCTCAAATAACTTCATAAAAATAATATAACTTTTCTACCTAATTCAGCTGATTTTTTTGATGTCTCAAATCCAATGCCACTGTTTGCGCTTCTAATTTATAAATAAGTGGCTTTAAGAAAAGGTGGGGTACTAATCAAAATATGGAAGAATGTAAGAATGGAAGAATGGAAGAATGGAAGAATGGAAGAATGGAAGAATGGAAGAATGGTAAGATAA
>Ga0209710_1001134_pt1 | contig 21271 bp, 30 predicted proteins | sample ArcticOcean_MG_C_5_FD_187436 | JGI IMG/M metagenome (GOLD analysis project Ga0209710, IMG submission 187436) | Marine microbial communities from western Arctic Ocean - ArcticOcean_MG_CB4_138 (SPAdes) (version 2) | ecosystem: Environmental > Aquatic > Marine > Oceanic | place: Arctic Ocean...
GTGAGAGAAAGAAGAACGTACACGCTTTCGTTAGGGGTACATGGATACAAGACTTGTTAGTAGAGGATGCATCAATTATCCTTGATCATAGGGAATGTTCAGAGGAGGTAACGTACAACCCATACAAGTATGATAGCTTCGTAACTAAGAATGACGGTAAAGCTATTGACTTTGGTAGGCTTGCCAGTCTAACCTGTAGTTCAGCAAACAATACACGATCAATTTATGTATCATAGAAAGGTACACACCATGACTAAGGATGAAGCAAAAGTTAAGATGCTTGCGGAGCTAAGGCAGTACACCACTATCCACAAGGATGATGAGCATCACGTACTGGATGGACTCTTCCATGCATATGAGTCAGTAAAGAATGATCTTACTGATGCAGCTAAGGCTGACCTAATTACCGACTTGAAGGTAGCTAATATGAATTTCGGGGTATAGACATGTTTAGATTAGAGGTAAGCGCATCTGAATTACTGATGCTCAAAGAGATGTTCGACAATGACATTGAGATGTCAGAGATGGATGCTCCTGACTACACAAACTTCGATGTAATGAAATACCACTTTGACCGCTGCAATGTATACAATCAAATTGAAGAGGAGTTAGCTACATGACAACATATAAAGTATGTGTACACATTGATAGGGTCACAAGGCCCTGTCGTATCACTACATGTAAGACAGAGGCAGGTGGCAACGCTATGATAGATACGTTATCTATGGCCTACCCTAACCATGACTTTGAGCTAGTGACGGACGATCCGTCAGAAGAATTAGAGGAGTACAGCCCTGACCTTTACGATGACTTACGTTATGTGTTAATCAAACCTGTGCACCGTAGCTCAGCACCAAGCAAACTAATTGTAATTGACGGAGGACTATCATGATTACTGACGCACTCAACCTTAAGATTCTTGACATGTGTGAGAAAGTATTACCTAACACAAGCATGAAGAACAACAAGCAACTCATTGATTTACTTAGTGAAGTACGCACTCAACTGGAAGGAAAATAATATGTTTACATGTATCGCAACCAAGCCACTGAATGATGGCACTGACGGATTTCGTTTTAACTTCTTAGGTATGAAAGGTATGACACGTAAGCGGAAGCCGTTCCGTTCTACTAGCAGCCGTGGATATAACATCCAGCGTGGCAAATGTTTCAACATCTACAACTTAGGTAGACGTACCATCTACATTGAACTATCATCTAACAAGACACGCTCTCGTAGAGTGCGTCACTTTGCAGGCTAACCCAAACAAAAAGGATTACTACTATGGTTGATAAGACACTCAAAACAGAACTATCCCGTGATGACATGCAAGCAATGCTTGAATTGTACAACACACTAGATCAAGGCATTGATAACATTGTAGAATGTTTAGATGTTGACCTGTCTACACTGCGTGAGTTCAGAGAGAAGGTACACTCACTACGTGAGATGTTTAACTTCCGTGCTCCAATGGATGATGAGGGCACACCATGCCACTGGAAAAAAGCTGTACTACCTGATGCACCCAATGCATGGTTCTATGAGGAGGATGCTAGATATGCTAGGTGAGCTAGACTATGCAACAGATTATATCCACGCTATTGATGATGCACTGTGGATAGGCGAGGACATAGATGATCTTTATGAAGAGCTTCAAGAGATCACACAGCACATAGCAAGGAAGGATGTACTAGATTAAATACCTTGAAATGATAATAGGAGTTGTAATAAAGACAGTCTTGGCAGTTGTAATAGTAGCTGTCGGGCTGGGCTTTATATGACCCTAACGTATACATTGTAACAATGGAGGATGACATGAGTAAGGGTATCGTAATAAGTCTCTATGACTTCACAGGTGAGGCACTCAAGCCGTGGGCAGATGCTGGCTATGAGTGTTATGCATTTGACATTCAACATGATTGGTATGAAAGCACCAAGGTCTACTCACAAAAACATATTGATGGTTCTATTGAGTACTGCCACGCTGACTTGCATAGCTTTGATGGATTCATTGATGTAATGAGAGCAGTCAAAGACAATCCTGTTGTCTTTGGTATGGCCTTCCCTGTCTGTACTGACATGGCGGTATCAGGTGCGGCTCACTTCAAACGTAAGGCAGAGCGTGACCCTGACTTTCAGACTAAGGCAGTGCGCTACGCTAAACATTGCGCTGACTTCTTTACCTCTTATGCCATCCCTTACTTCATAGAGAACCCTGTGTCAGTGCTGGCTACCATGTGGCGTAAGCCTGACTATTACTTTCACCCGTACTATTACGGTGGGTACATACCTGACGATGAAGCAGAGCATCCACGTTGGCCTGAGTACATTGCACCTTACGATGCTTACCCTAAGAAGACATGCCTATGGACAGGCGGCAACTTCAATATGCCACCCCCATGCTACTCTAATCTTCCAGATGGTAGCTACAGTAAGCAGCATCTAAAGCTGGGCGGTAAGTCACAGCGTACTAAGGACATACGTAGTGCTACACCCCGTGGCTTTGCGATAGCAATCTATGAGGCCAACAGACAACCAGTAGAGGAGATGGCATAATGAACGCTATGGATAAGTATTACCGACAGTTAGTCGGCTGCAAGATCAAGGGCTTTTACTTTGAGCAGGATGAGTATGGAGGTAGGGATTGGCCTGTGTTCATATTAGATTTAGAAGGACAAGAGGTACGCTTTGTGTTATCTCGTGATGAAGAAGGTAACGAAGGTGGCTTTGCTTTCATTGAAGATAACACTGCACCGTGATACTATACTAGTAACGATAAGAAAGGAGTACACTAGATGAAACATAAGCAAGTAGAGCTTAAGGAATCTGATACTATAGAGAGGGCATGTGACTTCTATATGCGTACCCCTAAGTACCAAGCCCTTAGCTACCGTAGTAAGAAAGACTATGAGTACAACTTACTACGTGCTTGCAAAACAAAAGTACAAAACGATAAGGTGTTAGGTAACATTAAGCTGCGTGACCTACGCTTCAAACACGCTACCGTAGCTTACGATAAGTGGCTGGTTAATGTAGGTACTAGGCAAGCCAACTACATGGCTACATGCTTGAGCATTGTACTCAACACAGCTATCAGGCATGAGGCACTGGTCACTAACTTCCTAACGTTAGTCCAGCGTACTAAAGATAAGACTAGAAAGGTACGTTGGACTGACACTCAGGTAGTTACATTCTTAGACACAGCCTATAGTGAATGGAAGTGGCGCAGCATTGGGCTGATCATACACATGGCATATGATTGGGCGCAGCGTGTAGGTGACATGCGTACACTACAATGGTCTAACATAGACCTGACTACCCAGACACTTGACTTGGAGCAGAGTAAACGCAGGGCAGAGGTACGCCTACCTATAGATGATGCCTTGTGTAAGATGTTAACTGAACAGAAGAAAGACTTCGGGTTCCAACAGTACGTAGCACCTGCTGTGGAGCCACACAACGGTGTCTACAGGGCCTATCCCGAAGGAGATATACATAAGCTAGTCAATGAGGTTAAGGCTGCTGCTGGGCTACCTTCTGAGATAACTGCTATGGACTTACGCCGTACTGGCATCACGCAGTTAGTTGAGGGAGGTGTAGATACCTTTGGTATTATGCAGGTTAGTGGTCACAGTAATCCACAAAGTGTAAAACCCTACTTGATTAATACACTTAGTGGTGCTACTAACGCACTCTCACAGAGGAAGAAGTGATGTATACATGTCAGTATTGCAATGAGGAATATATAAATAAATCAGGTAACAAAAGAACCTGCAACACTTGTAGGAATGGATTGAGTAGATACAATATGACAAGGGTTGATATGCAGGAGATGCACCATGATCAAGATGGAAAGTGTTACTTGTGTGACAGGCCTATTGAAATGTTTATACGAGGCAAAGATAACTGTGGTTACATAGATCATTGCCATAGTACAGGTGAGGTCAGACACATACTGTGTCATATATGTAATACATTAATCGGCGCTATAGAAAGTGATAAGAATAATATAGATACATCAAGGCTTGCAAAGTATTTAACTATAACAAAAGAGGTAGCACATGGACATCAAGAAATTTGTAGATGACCTCATGCTAGGTGAGGGTGAGACAACACGTATGCACTGCCCTAACTGTGGTGGTAACAATACATTCACTGCCTCTAAGGATGGTGGTGCAGTTATGTACAACTGCTACAAGCTAGGCTGTGGCATACGTGGTGCTGTTACTACTGGCATGACAGCTAATGAGATACGTAAGCGTATGCTGGGGCTGGACATAAAGGTACGCAAAGAGATAGAGGCTATGCCTTACCCTGAGTATGTCGTTAACCCCCAGCCTGAGCATCAGTTACTACACAGGTTCTTAGGACGTTGGGGCTTAACTAATGAGGAGGTATTCTATGATGTAAAAGACAGACGGGCAGTGTTCCCTATCAAGCATAAGGGTGTAGTGATTGATGCAGTAGGCCGTGCCCTTGATGGTGCTGTGCCTAAATGGTTTCGCTACACTGGTCAGGCATCTGTATTCAAACGATTGCTTGGCCCATCTAACGGTGTGTGTGTAGTAGTAGAGGATGTGATCAGTGCTATAGTTGTAGCGCAACTCATGCCTAACACGACAGGCTTAGCCATACTTGGTACGTCACTAGGCCCAGCGCAGATGGAACACATAGGAGATTTCTATAAGGTTATCATAGCGTTAGACCCTGATGCTATGAGTAAGACACTAGCGTACAAGCAAGAAGTAGAGGCATGGACAGGTAAGAAGGTCAAAGCTTTTAGGCTTGATGATGACATTAAATATAAGTTAACCTCTGATGTAGAGAGAATGAAGGATATGATAAATGGATAGCATGGTAGATAACACAATTAATACAGGGCGAAAGATTGGCTCAACTAGATTCTTTGAAGATGGCGAATGGTGGTACGCAGGACAATCAAATGGACGTAGGCGTGTGGCTGGGCATGAAAAGAAAAACCATACACGTATGTTTGTAAATGGTAAGTACATACCAAAGACACACCCGTTGTTCAAAGCAGGGCGTTATAAATCCTTTGGTGATGCTGCCTTTGCTGCGCTTGAAAGAGACACAAAGGTAAAGGAAGGCTATGTGTATGCTATAAGCAATGCTGCATGGCCTGAGTGGATCAAGATTGGTAAGGCTATAGATGCAGAGGACAGGCTCAACGGTTACCAGACAAGCTCACCCATGCGTGACTACAAACTTATACACTCTGTATACTTTGATGATCGTAATGTAGCGGAGCTTAAGGCACACGCCATAGCACAGGGCATGGCACCTCGTAAGAACGAATGGTTCAAGATGACAGCGGAGCAAGCCCTTGAGGTACTAGCTAAGGTGGACCTTTTGACAGAATTGGGGCTGTAGCTAATGGATAGCTTGAAAGACTTCCTTAAGGAGATGGGGCTTGAGGGTACACACCCTCTCCCTACCACACGTAGGCCCGACTACCTTGAGAAGGGTTACTACATAGATCCACGTGACAGCAATGGTGAGGTGCCTTTCTGATGAAATACATATGGTTACTTATTTGGTTTCAAGTACTGCCTGAGCAAGGAGTTAACTACCACCACCTTAATACATTTAAAACAGATGTCTTGTGTGGTGCAGAGTTGACCAGTGCCAGAGTTATGTCCAATCATTCGACTGAAACTATAACATGTTTAAGGATAGAATTGGCGGATATAAAAGATGAGTGAACAAGTGCAGCTTGATCTATTTCTTACATTTGTAGAGAAGGATACTACTGGTAAGGTTTGCATCTGGTGCGATACACATAAGCCAATGCTAGACTTTGGACTATACAACAGAAATGCAGACGGTAGAGATAATAGGTGTAGAAAGTGTATCAGCCACAGCACAGGTATAATAGCGATGCTTAGAAAATATGCACCAGAGAAACCTGAAGTCTGTGAATGCTGCCTCAAGCCACCTAAGAAAAAGTTTGTACTAGATCACTGCCATCAAGGGGAAGTATTCAGAGGGTGGTTGTGTGACCACTGTAACTTAGCTATAGGTATGTTAGGAGACAACATAACAGGCATAGAAAAAGCACTAGCATACCTAAAGAAACACGAGAGGTTAAACAATGATTGATGTAACATACATAGACCACATGGGTACTGACCTATCAGTGGTGAACGCAGCAAGGGTTAGCTTCAACAAGACAAGCAGCTGGGAACTTACTGATTGGCGTGACAGTGAGGACTACGCTAGAAAGGAAGTACTAAGCGAGGCTGACACCAAGCTAGTCAACTACCTAGCCAAGCATAAACATACCTCACCCTTTGGTCATTGCTTTGCATCCTTCCACATCAAGGCTCCCATCTTTGTTGCACGACAGTTGGTCAAGCATAAGTTCCTGCGTTGGAATGAGATCAGCCGTAGGTACGTGAGCAATGCCCCTGAGTTCTATGCGCCTGATAAATGGCGTGGTAAGTCTGCTGATAAGAAACAGGGCAGTGACCCAGCGTTAGAAGTACAAGATGTACACATTGCTACAACACAACGTATTGTTTCTATGCTATACGAAAGTATGTTAGGTAGGGGAGTTTGTGAGGAGCAAGCAAGAATGGTGTTGCCACAAAACACCATGACTGAGTGGTACTGGTCAGGCAGTCTTGATGCCTTCGCTGATATGTGCAATCTTAGGTGTGCAGGTGACACACAACTAGAGACTAGGTTAGTAGCAAATCAAATCTGTAACAGTATGAAAGAACTATTCCCTGTGTCATGGTTTGCATTAAGATTGGAGAAATAAGTATGAGTATGTGTGGTGAGATAGAGAATATAGAAAGTAAGATAGGCTCATTAGAGGTAGACATCCAGTTGGCCCGTAATGAACTACGGGAGCTATATGAAATGCTAGACCATATGCAGGAGGAGACAAGGGCTTACATACGGCCTATGACAGATGAAGAGCGACACCGTTCTATAGAAAGAGGTGAGAAAAGATGATGGAATTAGCTTTAATAAGAACTCTTATGGACAAGGAGTTCTATGACAACAACAAGGGCATACGTTGCCCTGATGAGTTGTTCAGTAAAGATGTCCGTAAGATTAAGCAGACACTAGACTACGCAATGAATACATATGAACGTACCTTAACTGCATCTGAGCTTGAGGCATTGTTCTTTGCTCACAACACAACGATGACTACTGCTAACAAGCAGGTGTACAATGATCTATTCAAGCGTGTGTCTCGTGAAGAATCTATGAACAAGGACATAGCTGATGAGGTAATGTCTAAGTTGTTCCAACAGGTACTAGGTAATAAGCTTGCCAACATAGGGTTCGACTATGTTAATGGATCATTGGATAGCCTTGAGCCTGTACGTAATCTATTGCATATGTATCAGGATGACTTCACCCCTAACCTTAAGCTAGACTTTGGTGACATATCTATTGATCACCTACTCAAGTCCAATGACATCCAATCACAATGGAAGTTCAACATCCCTAGCTTGACACGTAGGGTAGAGGGTATCAGTGGTGGTCACTTGATCATAGTAGGGGCACGGCCTAACACAGGTAAGACATCCTTCCACGCATCCTTGCTGGCTGCACCTAACGGCTTTGCATCTCAGGGTGCTAAGTGTCTCATACTATGCAACGAAGAAGCTTATGAACGGGTGGGTGCACGTTACCTTAGTGCTGCATCATCCCTATCTATGGAGGAGGTGAAGGGTAACTATGCCTTAGCTGCATCACGCTACCAGCCAGTGCGAGAGCAGATCAATCTGTATGACAGTACAGGTAAGGACATGGCGTGGGTTGAGGCTATCATCAAGGCTTACAAGCCTGACATTGTAGTGCTAGATATGGGGGATAAGTTTGCTGTTAAGAACAGTGACAAGTCAGATGTGTACCTTAAGAATGCTGCCATCCATGCACGTAACATAGCCAAGCAATATAACTGTGCAATGATATGGATGTCCCAGCTATCAGCAGATGCTGAAGGTAAGATCAATGTAGATCAATCTATGCTGGAAGGTAGTAAGACAGGCAAGGCAGCGGAAGCTGACCTAATGGTACTGATTAGTAAGAACCCTGTGCTAGAGGCAACAGAGGATGACACCGTAGATTCACAAAGGTACTTGATCATTGCAAAGAATAAGCTTAAGGGAGGATGGCACGGCAAGGTAACGTGTGAATTGGATGGAGCTAGGGCACAGTACTTAGCATAGAAAGGAGTAGACTATGGAATTAGTTCTTGATGTAGAGAACACAGTCACACACAGGGGTGGCAAGATGCACCTCGATCCTTTCGAGGCAACCAATAAGCTTGTGCAAGTAGGTGTACAGGAAGTTGTGTCAGGTAAGCAGGACATATATAACTTTGATCACGCAGAAGCTAACGACTATGATGGATCACAAGCCAAGCAACTGCAAAGTAAGTTGGATACTACTACCCTATTGATACTACACAATGCACAGCATGACATGCCGTGGCTATGGGAGAGTGGCTTTAAGTATAAGGGTGACATATACGACACTATGTTAGCTGAATACGTCTTGATGCGTGGCAATCACGTAGAGATGACAAACACAGGAGCCTTCAAGAAGAAGTCTCTCAGTCTAGAAAACTGTGCAGTACGCCGCAACCTAGAGTTCCAGAAGGATGACACTCTAAAGAAATACTTTAAGGAAGGATACAACACTAGCGAGATACCACTGAAAGAGCTTACCTATTACTTACAGTGTGACCTGTCCACTACACGGGCATTGTACGTAGAGTTACAGGAAGATTACGCTAAGCCTGATTCAGAATCTCTTATCAACATACGTGACATTACATTCAAGGTATGCCTGACGCTATCTCGTATGTATTCATCTGGTATCAAGGTAGACCTAGATGCCTTAGCTTCTGTGCGTACTGAGTTCGAGCAAGAGAAGGCTGACATTGAGGGGCGCTTACAGGTCAAGGTACGTAACCTTATGGGTGATACACCTGTTAACCTTAACAGCCCAGCGCAAATGTCTGAGGTAGTGTACAGTCGTAAGCTGGTTAACAAGAAGGAATGGGTGCAGCTATTTGAGCACACTAACACAGACAAAGAGTATAGGGATGCAGTCAATGCCAACACAACAATGGTACGTAAGACTTCTGCCTTCACCTGTCCTGATTGTAAGGGGGTTGGTAGTGTATATCGTACCAAGAAAGATGGTACAAAGTTCTCACGCCCTAACAAGTGTAAGTCCTGTGACTCAAGAGGTTATCAACTCAAGCAGTCCAACGAGTTGGCGGGGCTGGGGTTCATGCCTCCTAGTAAGAAATGGGTAAGTGCCAATGGCTTTAGCACAGGTAAAGATAATCTATCTTCTCTCATGTCTACAGCTAAGGCTAACAACATGGACAGTGCATTAGATTTCCTTAAAGATCTTAAGCGTCTGTCTGCTATATCAAGTTACCTATCCTCATTCGTTGAGGGTATATCAGTGCATACAAAGGATGATGGGGTGCTTCACGTAGGCCTTACCCAGCACATCACTAGTACTGGTAGGTTCTCTGGACGCAACCCTAACATGCAGAACATGCCACGTGGTGGTACATTCCCTGTTAAGAAAGTGTTCGTGTCTCGTTGGGATGGTGGGTACATAATGGAAGCCGACTTTGCCCAGCTAGAATTTCGTGTAGCAGCATACCTCAGTCAGGATACGTTAGCTATGACAGAGATCAGCACAGGGTTCGATGTACACAGCTATACTGCAAAGGTTATCACTGATGCAGGGCAGAGAACTACCCGTCAGGAAGCTAAGGAGCACACCTTCGCCCCACTCTTCGGCGCTACAGGTTATGGGCGTAGCCCAGCAGAGGCAGCGTACTACCACCACTTCATTGAGAAGTATGAGGGTATTGCTGCATGGCATAAGAAGTTAGGTGACGCTGCCATACGTTACCAAAAGATTACTAATGAGGGGGGCAGGCAGTATGCTTTCCCTAATACAGAGAGGAGGCCAAACGGACTACCAACAAACTTTACTATGATAAAGAACTATCCAGTGCAGGGGTTTGCTACTGGAGATATTGTACCTGTCGTACTGGTTGAGATGGAGAGTAGGCTCATGCCTATGCGGTCTAAGCTGGTCAACAGTGTACACGATTCAATGGTCATAGACATACACCCTTACGAGAAGGATCAGATAATAGAGATCATTAACTCCATGAACATGGACCTACACCAAATCATCTATGACAACTACAAAGTTAAGATGAATGTGCCATTACTTTTAGAGGCAAAAATAGGTCATAACTGGCTTGACACTAAAGACGTATGAGGTTATAACTTAGCTTCTCTAACAATAAACATATCAAAGGATGATAAACATGAATACAGAATTAACACTTAGCGTAGACGGTATGTCTCTTGCCGAAGCAATGGGTATCAGTACTGGTGGAGGTGGCGCAACATCTCAGTCTACATTAGCACGAGTGAATCAAATACACTCAGCACTTACCGTAACCGACAAGGATGGTGATGAACACATCAAGGTTCCTGTTGGTGCCTACAAGATTACTATGTCTGATGGTGAGATTGTGTACAGCAAGACACTATCTGTACGTATCTTCTCACAGCGTCACCAGTGGCAACGATGGGATGCGGAAGCTAAGGCAATGCATAAGACATTGCTGGCACCTAACCTTAACTCAGACCTAAAGGATACTACGGGTGGCTTTAATCTAGGGCGTCCATCAGGTTACATCAAAGACTTCCAATCATTACCAGAGGAAATGAAGGGTGTGATTCGTGCAGTTAAACGAGTACGAGTAATGCTTGGTGTACTCACATTGGAAAAACCTACTGATGATCTGGGTAACCCCATCACTAACGTCTGGGAAGAGATTCCGTTTGTAATGGATGTGAAGAACACTGAATCCATGAAGACTATGGATGCAGCCATCAGCCAGATCGTAAGCAAGAAGCTTACCCCTGTCGAGCATACCCTTAAGTTAGGTAGTGCTAAGCGTGACCTACCATCAGGTGGTAAGTACGCTATCATTGTACCTTCCTTGGGTGAGCAAGTACCCTATGGTATAACAGATAGTGCAATCTTAAAAGACTTTATTGATTGGATCAAAGGTACTAACAACTGGATTGAAGGCAAGCATAATGAGGGGTCTATAGGTCAGTTGTCCTCTGAGGAAGCTGCAATGGTAGGGTCTATCGTAGAAGTGCGAGAGTTCGAGGGATGATACACCCTGCTGAACTATCAGTACACTCCTTCTTGCGGTCAGCTATCAATGGCACAGCAAGTATGAGTGAAGAAATAATACAGCAAGTAGCCACGGATGTGGCTGCTGCACTCAACAAGCAGTTCAATGGTGGCCCTCGTGATGAGTTTCGTCTACGTATGTCAAACATTGGTAGGCCTAGATGCCAGCTGTGGTTCTCTAAGAACAACCCTGATACAGATGTACAGAAGCCTACATCATTTATGTTGAACATGTTGATGGGCGATTGGACTGAGGCTATGTTCAAAGGGGTACTACGTGCTGCTGGTGTTGACTTTGGTGACAACGATAAGGTTGCACTTAAGGTTGGTGATGCCACCATCAAGGGTGAGTATGACATGGTGTTGGATGGTAAGGTAGATGACGTTAAGTCTACTACGCCTTACGGTTACGACAACAAGTTTGCCAGCTATGATTCACTGGCTTACTCTGATGACTTCGGCTATGTATCACAGCTTATAGGATACGCTGTTGCATCAGGTAAGGATGTTGGTGGATGGTGGGTGATCAATAAAGTGAATGGGCAATTCAAATATGTAACAGCTGAGACTGCTGATGTTGAAGAGGTGATGTCCTCTATCAAAGGTACAGTTGACTACATAAATAATGATGAGCCATTTGAGCGTTGCTTTGAGGCAGTGCCAGAGACATTCAGAAAGAAAGCTAGTGGTAACCTTAAGCTTTGTAAGACTTGCTCATGGTGTGATCATAAGAAGAAGTGTTGGCCTGAGCTAAAAGAACTACCGTCAAAGGTATACACAGGAAGTAAAGCCCCGCCTATGGTGGAATACATTTCAGTAGAAGGATAAGAAAGAACATGACTAAGATTACACTAGAAGATATTGAGTATGAGTCAGAAGACTTCTCAGAGGATCAAACATCTTTGCTTAAGGAAATCCAGTATAACGGAAACATTAAGCGGCAGTTAGAATATCAACTGCATAGTATATCTATTGTAGGTAACGGTTTAGTAGACCGACTTAAGAAGGCACTGGTTAGTGAAACTATTCCAGACAAAGATGCCAGCAACTAAACGGTATCACGCTAAAGGTAAGTACAAGAGTGGCCTTGAGAAAGAAACTGCTCTTGTTCTTACTAAGTGTCAGAAGACTGTACGCTATGAACAGTTGAAGATAGAGTGGGAAGACTTACACTATCGCACTTACACACCTGACTTTCAATTAGACAATGGAATACTAATTGAGACAAAGGGAATATTTGATTCAGAGGATAGAAATAAACATATAGAAGTCCGTAAGCAACACCCTGAGTTAGACATTAGGTTTGTATTTAGTAACGCTAAGTCTAAGCTTTATAAGGGTGCTAAGTCTAGGTACTCTGAGTGGTGTGATAAGCATGGGTTCCTGTGGTCACACAGAGTTATACCTGAGGCTTGGCTTAAAGAAACAGGGAGCGTAATCAAAGCAGATCGTATCCCCCTTAAGTATGAGAAGATAAAACGATGACGTATGAATTAGGAGATGATGAAGTTGCTTTTATTATACGACCCTCTAGCAAAGGCTCACTGGAAGGATGGGATGGTACGGTATCTACAGGTATAGCAGTTGGTGATAACTTTTGTTACCCTGACACAGTACTACATGACTTGGTTTATGTAGCCACCTTATGTAGTGCCTTCTTAGATTTGATGGAGATAGATGAAGAGGTCATGGAGATGGTTGTTGATCATAGACGCAACCTAATGCTGCAGGAAATTGATAGGAGACAGGAAGAAGATAAGCCTTTACAAGAGTTGAAAGGTGAGGTAATAAGCTTTAACGCTTATACAAAAACAAAGGGTAACGCATGACTAATTTTGATCCAGTTGAACGTCCCGCCCACTACAACATGGGTGGCGTAGAGTGTATTGATTACATCAAGCAAGTAGTAGGCTTGGATGGGTTCATTGCTTACTGTCACGGCAACATGATTAAGTATCAGCATCGTTACCGTTACAAGCAGAAGCCATCAGAAGATATGCTTAAAGCCGCATGGTACTTAGACAAAATGAATGAAGCTCTAGCGGAGAAGCATAGATGAAGGTAAAGTCTTTCAGCGTCACGTTCCTACTTAACATTGATGATAATAATAATATACTAGGATCATATGAAGACGCACACATAGATGACGTTAGTGATCTTGTAGTTGATACATTCTATGATATAGATGATGTTACCGTACAGAATATCTTAGTAAAGGAAAGAGATAAATGATTACTAAAGAAGACATAGACGCACTCAGGTATAAGACAGACATAGAAGCATACAATGATAAGTATAAAGAAGATGGCACACTAGTAAATGAGCTAGCAGCATACAGCCATTGGGCAGAAGGTTTAGTACTAACTAAGGGTGACAATAGGTTATTAGAAAACATACTAGGTTTAGTGGGAGAGGCAGGTGAAATAGCAGAGAAACTAAAAAAGAGTTTAAGGGATGGTAATAATCTAGATATTGCTGGACTAAAGTTAGAGTTAGGCGACCTCTTGTATTACATAGCAGTTACTGCTAATCATATAGGAAGTAACTTACAAGAGATTGCTGAAATCAATATTGAGAAACTAAACAGCCGCAAAGAACGTGGCGTATTACAGGGGTCAGGTGACAACAGATGAATAACTATCTACCAACAGACTACCAATCATTCATACACAAGTCACGCTATGCACGTTGGCTGGACAAAGAGGGAAGGCGTGAGACTTGGGGCGAGACAGTAGCAAGATACATGGAGAATATCGTATTACCTAACGCTGGTAGTAGCTCATACACTAGGCAGATTGAACAAGCTATCTTATCATTGGATGTCATGCCAAGCATGAGGGCCTTGATGACAGCTGGGCCAGCTATGTCACGGGATAATACAGCTGGGTACAACTGTTCCTACCTACCAGTAGATGACATGAAAGCTTTTGATGAGGCTATGTTTATCTTGCTGTGTGGTACAGGTGTCGGGTTCTCCGTAGAGCGACAGTCCGTTACTAAACTACCTGAGATTCCTGAGTTGACTGATAGTGATACAACTATAGTAGTCAAGGACAGCAAGGAAGGCTGGGCTAAGTCTCTACGTGCCGTGATCTCTCTACTGTATGCTGGTGAGATACCTAAGTGGGATGTGTCTCTTGTTCGTCCAGCTGGTGCCAAGCTTAAGACATTCGGCGGTAGAGCATCAGGCCCAGCGCCTCTGGTTGACCTGTTTAACTTTGTCATCAAGACATTCAAGGACGCACAGAACCGTAAGCTCTCATCTCTTGAGTGCCACGACATCATGTGTAAGATTGGTGAGGTAGTCGTGGTTGGTGGAGTTCGGCGTTCGGCTATGATCAGTTTGTCAAATTTGTCTGATGATCGTATGCGTCACGCTAAGTCAGGTGCATGGTGGGAGAATAACAAACAACGTGCCTTAGCTAACAACTCTGTATCGTATACTGAGAAGCCTGATAGCTTATCATTTATGCGTGAGTGGATGGCATTGGTTGAGTCAGGCTCAGGTGAGCGTGGTATCTTCAACCGTCAGGCATCTAAGGTACAGGCAGCTAAGAATGGACGCCGTGATGCAACGTATGAGTTCGGAACAAATCCTTGCAGCGAAATAATTTTACGACCAATGCAATTTTGTAACCTAACAGAGGTAGTGATACGTGCAACGGACACCATTAGTGACCTAGAGAAGAAGGTTCGTATGGCTACCATACTTGGTACTATCCAATCATCGTTCACTAAGTTTCCCTACCTACGTAAGATATGGCAGAAGAACACAGAAGAGGAACGTCTACTAGGTGTGTCTATGACAGGCATCATGGATAATGCTTTGATGACAACAAAGAATGCTGGCTTGGAGAAAACACTTGAGCATCTCAAATCTATCGCTGTTATTACTAATGCTGAGTGGGCTGACAGGCTTGGCATCCCTGTCGCTACTGCTATCTCATGTGTTAAACCTTCGGGCACGGTTTCACAACTTGTTAATTCAAGTTCAGGCATACATGCTCGTCATTCACCCTACTATATTCGTACTGTACGTGGTGACAATAAAGACCCACTGACACAGTTCATGAAGGACCAGAAGATACCTAACGAACCTGATGTAATGAAGCCTGATCAGACTACCGTGTTCAGCTTCCCTATGAAAGCTCCAGATGGTGCAATAGTTACTGCTGACATGACTGCCATTGAACAGCTAGGGATGTGGTTAGCCTATCAAAGATCATGGTGTGAGCATAAGCCATCGGTAACTATAAATGTTAGAAACGATGAATGGTTTGAAGTAGGAGCATTTGTTTACAAACACTTTGATGAAATGTCTGGTGTATCTTTCTTGCCCTTTGATGAGCACACCTACCAGCAAGCTCCCTACCAAGATTGTAGTAAGACAGACTACAAAACCCTTCTATCTTGTATGCCAGATGCAATTAATTGGGAAGATTTATCTGACTATGAGAAAGAAGACAACACTGCAGGGAGTCAGACACTAGCGTGTTCTGGTGATTCTTGTGAAATCGTAGACTTAGTATAAGGAAATAACATATGACTTTTTTATCAGCAGCAATAGTAGTTCCTATTGTAGTACTCTTCTTAGGTACAGCCGTAACGGAGGTAAGTGCTAACATGGCCTACCTCATTGAACCTGAGGTTACCCAAGTAGTGGAGTAGTAAAAGTGAAACTAGAACAAGAAGCACAAGAGCATATCCAATCTAAACGTAAAGAGTTCCTAAATGAATTAGCTGATCGTATGGAAGAAGTGGAAGTGTTTATAAGTGACAACCTATGGCCTTGTGACGAGAGGACCAAAGCTCTAGATAATTACACAGAGACATTCCTGTGGGCTAGATACTGTGCTGAGAAGCACGGGCTTAAGTAAAACTAAAAGGGGCAGCACTAAGCTGCCCTTTCTTTTGTCTAACTTAATCTAAAGCTCTTTTAGCTTCACTACTTGAGTAGGCATCAGACAAATCTAGGTAGTCAACCAAGAAGTTTAATTGATTTTCATCTAAGTCTGTTATCTTCTTGTCTATATTTAGTTTATTTAGAGCTTCTTCAACATCATCTTTAGAAACACCACTACCTTTCCTACTTAACTTATAAAGATTTAGTGTCCTTGAATCCTCAGGATTAATACTATTTTCAAAGAGTTCCACAGTCTCTTTGTTGGAGCGAGTAAGGGTAAGTCGTAACATTTCAGTACGAGACTTTGTATCTCCGTTCTTCCACTGAGGACTTTTTATAACTCTATCAGCATTAAACTCTAAGGTTGATACTATATACTTGTTAATATCATTTTGTATCTCTGGTATAAAAGACTTTATGTCAGTGCGCCACTGTGGCATTCCTACCTCATTAAACATACGCTGTATAGATGTCTGCGCTGGAACTTCCCTGTAACCAAAGATTCGTCCTATAGGTGCCATAGCACGGTCCCTAGTTAATGCGCTATACTTCTCTGGTGCTAACTCAACACCACTTAGTCCTGTAAAGATTTGATCTACGTAACGAGTAGACTTGTTGACCCACTCAGATCCTTGCTTACGATCAATAGGTATATAGTCTTCTCCTCTACTTAGGGCAATGACTTGATTTACAGGATCAAAAGGTCTTGTGTATGCACTTAAGTACATAGCGCCTGTGTCTTGTACAATCTTAACTAGACCATCTACAACTGCCACATCTTTATTTTCTGCTATATCAGCGAATAGATCAAAGGTCATCTTACCTGACTCACCTAGTTGTCGTGTAAGGTTTTTAGTACCAAACAAAGTTACGACTTCTCTAAACATCTCAGGTGGTACTTTGCCATCTCTAGCTACATGAGCACCCATACGTCCTATAGCTTTGTAGAAGCTGAAAGGGAAGTCATATGTGCGGTCACGTATTGAGCCATCACTCCCCCTCTCATCAAATAGAGACAGACCCTCTTCCATGTTCTTGTATTCACGAGCCGTTGTAACACCAATAAGAGACACGCCCACTGCAGACTTAGTGAGTAGCTCTAGTGGATCTCTACTAGTCCCTGCAACGTACTTATGTACTAAGCTGATACCTGTGTGATCAAACATATGACCCAATGTATTGTTAAAGAACTGACCAAAGGGAACCATAGCACCCACCACAGGATACTTTCGTAAGTCTTCTATGACCCTAGCTGCACCTGTAAGTAAACCTTCTCCACCCTTAGCACGATCTCCTCCATACGACTTAGCGTAAACGTTACGTAGTGCATCTTCAACAGCGGCGGCTTGTATAGCAACGTACTCATCACCCTTCATTAGCTTATACAAGTTAGGGTCTTGTAAGAACTCTGAGTAGGTCATACCATAATTAATACGGATTTGTTTATCTAAGGCGTACATAAACTCTTGTGACTTCGTGTACATATCCTGAGCCTTAACACCATACATAGTCTGAGCTAAGTCCATGAGCTTCTCAAAGCCCCCCGGCTTTTCAATGGCACTCATATCAATGCCTATGTTTTTATAAACATCATCAAGCTCAATGCCGCCAGACATATAACGGAACAACTCCTTAGAAGACTTAGGGTTTGCTGCAAGGAAAGAATATGCAGCTTGCTGTGTAGCATAGGGGCTTACTAGGTTTGTAGCTTTCTGACGCTGTAGTGTAAACATAAGCTTTGATTTAGTAGCAAAGTCTGTTGCTTTAGTATTCCTACCAATAGCCATCTCACCTAGAGCACGACCTCCGTACAACGCACCCCTAAGAATATCTCCTGCAGATTGCATAGCTGTTGCGTTAGCCCAGCCGACAAGGTTAAGTGCAGTTGTTCCGGGGTGTGTAATCAACATACGAATCATATTCTGCTGTAGTCCCGAAGTGCCATCAGATATTTTATCACGAAGATTTTTGGTAGGTGCATCAAGAGTTTCTTCTACAACTTCATTGTATTTCTCTGCAGCAGTCTGCCCCTTAGCTAGCTTTAAACTCTGGCTAAGTTTGGAGAAGGTGTTCAAGGTACGACCTGCCTCACTAGCTATACTAGCTAACGCATCCATGCCCCTGACCAAACCCATCTTATGGAACTCAGGCAACTTCTGCATAGTAAGTTTGTAAAGAGAATTAACTTCTGTCCTCGCTTCCTTAGGTAAGGCTTTAATAGTATCAGTTAAGAAGTCTGTAAAGTTTGCAAAATTATCACCCTCGTTAGATAGCGATATACCGAAGTCATCAAAGATGTCCTTTAGTCCTTTAAAACTATTATCATCATCAGCTACACCATGAAAGAATGCACCAAGCAACTCATCTCTACGTGGATCAGACGCTTCTTCTGCTGTTCTCCGTAGCTTATCTCCATTATTTACTTTAGCTGCCCACCTTGCTGCAGCAGTTGTACTCTTAGTAAGTGCTTTTTGAAACTCAGCAAAGTCCATATTCTTAATGGCTTCTCTGTTGCTCTTCTTGCGTTCCTTGCTTGCTAGCTTAAGGACTGCTGCCTCTGTTGCGCTTGCATTGTCATATGCTTGCATAAACAGGCCTAGTGATGATGAGCTATGAGGTGCCTTACTCATGAGAGTAAGTCCATAGGCTAAGCCACCACCGAATACACCTGTAACACCTGTGAGAGCACCCTGCAGTACGCTGTAGTTGTCTGGCACAAGACCACTTTCGGAAACTCTCAAGGCCTTCTGATATACAGCATCAACAGTTACAGCAGCAGCACTATCAAACGCAGCAGTAGCTATTATTTCTTTACGTCCTAGCTTTTTTATGCCTGCAGCAAACGCCCCTTTTGTAACACCTTCAACAGTTTCTCCTCTAATGATCTGGCCTAGTACACGCTGCTCAATCTTAGTAGCTTCTACCTTCATAGCTTTAGTAAGTGTACTTCCAACAGCCTTCTTACCTAGTGAAGCTGTGTACTCACCTACAAGTTTCTTTACTGTATCCTTTGCAATCTGTGCTGCAACTTTAGTAGCCCCGCCTGCAATAAGTTTGCCGAAACCTAGAGACACTAAGTTAATAGGATCAACTATAAGGGCACGAGCATAGTCACCTACAGCATCAGCCTTCTGTCCAAACGTATACTCTTCAGAGAATGCACCCTTCATGTTATCAAAGAGTGCATATGCCTGACCTGCAGCTATCTTCTTTGTCTCATTGTCTGTGTTGAGATAGGCTAACTCTGTTCCTGTTGTTACAGTCTGACCAAAGTTAAATTTACGCATGTGATTAACATAGGAGTCTATTATCTTCTGACGCCCATGCCTACTTTCTTGCATACCAAAACGCTGTTCCATATACTGACCAACCACAGAAAAGTTCTTGTCAGTCATAAGGTCATTTATAGTCTCAGCAGAAGGTAAAGAATTTACTGCCTCTCTTGTAGCAATCTCTGGATCATCAGGACCAAACGTTTCAAAGTTATCCAGCTTTGCAAGTTCAGATACTGGCTTATCTAAATCTTCATCCTCACCTAATACCTCAAAGTTATATAGCTTTGCAGGTTCAGATACAGATTTAACTACATCATCCTGTTCCTCCTCACCTAAAACCTCAAAGTTATATGCAACCATTATTTAAATTCCCTAATGTCTACTTTTCCTATAGCTCCAGCACCTGTCTGATCTATAGTGTACGGTCTATTTCTATAAATAAATTGACTACCTTGCTTTAGCTCTCCTGTTTTTAATTGGGCTTCTACAGTATTAAAGGAAGCTATTACTGGCAGGGCTGCATACTCATCCTCCGTAAAGTCATAGGCCGCTGGCACCATCTCTGTATAAGGCTGGCCCCCTGCTGCACGAACATCATCAGGATCATTGTACCCCACCTCTTGCTCACTATCTCCATAGTTACTTAGGCTTCGCCACCAACTACCTAAGGTCTGAGTTTCCTCTTCAGCAGTAGGTAAAACCTCACTTATATCAATATCTATATCATCTATATTTTCTGCTATTTTAATAACTGTACTTTGAAGATCTTCTGGTAAGCTCTCAATACCTTTACGCAACCTTTCTTCTAAGGCTTCTATAGTTTCAGCAGAAGAATTGCTCTCTTTAGCTGCAGTAAGCAAGGCCATTATATCTGTCTGATCCTTTACCAATGCAGACCTAAGCTCTCCAGCTTCGGTTTCGCTGTTCAAGAAGTTAGCTATTCCTTGAGGAAGCTTAGTCATAAACCTATCAATAGCTAGCATGGATGCCCGAAAATACGCAGGGGCTATATACATACCCTTGGCTATACCTTTAACAAGCTCCCCACCTTGTGTATCTGCTTCTTCAGCAAGACCAACACCACCTACTGTAAATGCATTAAGGAAGTAATCAACGTCTTGATCAAAAGATCCTCGACTTTCAAAAGAGGACTTACCTGCTTGTGGATTTCTTCCTATTACATTACCTACAATAAAAAACTCATCATCAGATCTAAGCGCAGCAGCTTCTGAGGAATAAACAACAAGTGCATCAAGATCAGGAATATTTGAGTACTTCTTTTTTGCTGATGTATGTTTGCTTTGTAGTAATGCACGTGCAGTAGTGGCAACTGCCTCAGATGAAGCAGCAGTCTCTGCTCTTAATGCATCTATTGCATCTACGTTGCTTGCCCCTAAATCTTTATCAAGAATATTATTAGCAATAGTATAAGGCAGGGCACCTTCTTCACCATCTCTTTCGCCACCCTCTCCACTAGCCTCTTCTCTTTTTCTTGCTTCATCAATAAAGAAGTTGCTTAAGCCCGGAATACTTAGGAAGCTAGGGTTGTTACTTAAGCCACCCCTAGTCTCACTATCAAATGTCAAAAGGCTAGATTTTATGTCAGGCACTAACTCAAGGAAAACTCCATAGTCCTTAGCCTTGATTGCCTTGAGTAGCTTTAGTCGATTAGTCTTATCTGGTTCAGATTCAGTTGCAGCTTGCTCTGGAGTTGGTTCGATACTAGCATAGTAGTTTTCTGCTTGAGCTTGCATTATAGTCTTGCGGTCAGTGGCATACCTTAGAAGAACAGTATCCGAATGTATTTTAGGTAGCAAGCTAAAGTCTATAGCCAGAGGAGCAGTCATACTGGGGG
>Ga0209710_1001139_pt1 | contig 21210 bp, 27 predicted proteins | sample ArcticOcean_MG_C_5_FD_187436 | JGI IMG/M metagenome (GOLD analysis project Ga0209710, IMG submission 187436) | Marine microbial communities from western Arctic Ocean - ArcticOcean_MG_CB4_138 (SPAdes) (version 2) | ecosystem: Environmental > Aquatic > Marine > Oceanic | place: Arctic Ocean...
GATTCTGATGAACAAGGAGAACCAACACAAGATGGCGACACAATACCAGATGAGCAAACAGAAGAAGAGTCTACTGAGGAGCCTAAGACGGAAACGGCTGAGGCAGAAGTTGACGGAGGCGAACAGGATGCACAATCTGAAACGAACGCCGATTCTTCAGAATCGAATGGTGTAAAGAAATCTAGTGGTGGTGGTCTCCTTTCGTTATTTGGTATTAATTCAAACGAGGAGGAGGTGACTGAACAAAGTGATATATCTGCTGATGAGGAACCTGTGATTGAGATCGCAGAAGTCGATTCAGAAACGGAGACCCCACCCATTTCTACTGACGCTGAGGTTGAAGTAGAAGACATATCTATTGACGGAATAGATGATATTAAACCTCACGCAATGGTAGCAGAAGTAGAAGTAGAACCTAAAGTTGAAATAAACATATCAGACATCGTAGTCAATGCTGAGGTAATAGTTGACGATATCTTAATTGATCCAGGCATTGAAATAACTGCAATCGATAATGTAATTGAACGAGTCATTACACCTGACGAAGGCACAATGATTGTTTCACCATCTGGTCAACTGTACGCTTCAACAAACTTTAATTAATATGATACAATATATATTTCAACAATGTAAAGGAAATTTAATCGAGATAGCAATCGCAACGATTGGCATCTTATCAATGTTAACATTACTCATACCTAAAGATTCATTCCTTGGAAAAGGCTTAGGGATCTTTGGCCAGATCTTTGGATTAATGGGTAAACTAGTAGGAAGAAAATAAAATGAAAAAGTGGTTAGGATTATTTTTATTAACAGCAGCCTCAGCGTTTGCTAGTATTAGCGTAACAAGCGGGTCGAACAGCGATGGCTATACATATGATTTAGACATTACTCTTACGTCTGATCAGTACATCGATGCTGCAGACTTCGACGGTTCTGTTGATGGTTCGAAACTATATTACCAAATAATAAACGTTATACCATCTGTCACAGGAACGTATTCGTTTGATAACTGGAGTAGTGACTTAACTGCAAATAATTCAGAAATAACTGAAACAGAATTGCTATTCTACTTAGATGAACCACAAGGTGGTTATATCACTGATGCACCTTGGGCTTTTAGAACTTCAACCGGTGGATTTGGTGCAGGACTAGATGGAACAATCCAAACACCTGATCGTGGAGAAGATTCTTCATATAGCGGTTTCGTTGGTGATCTCACATTAGACAAAGGTGTTAAGTACATCGCAGTATTTACCTCCTTTCAAGCTGATACGCTTGGAAGTATGGATGTAAGTGTTATAGGCAATAACCAATTAACTTGGGCAGCAATACCTGAACCATCATCCTATGTGTTAATACTAGGTTGGTTATTATTTCTATATGTAGCAACAAAACGTAGAACGGATTAAATTATGAGATTTTTGTTATGTGCATTATTGTTAGTGATAACAACCATAAGCTATGGCCTAGGAGGTCTTAACTTTACTTCGTTTAGTAGAATCTTTTTTGATGACAATGTTTTTATGCGGGCGGCTGGTACGCCCCACCAAACATCAACCTTTTACTATAGCCAATCACTGGGAATCGATGGTAAGTTCCTTCGAGATCTAATAGATCTTAAAGCACAACCAGAAATAAGATATCGGGCTGTTGACAGTAAGACGTTGGTGTTTGGTAACATTGGCATTAAAAGCAAATACGAATTTGGACCAAAGCTTACACTTGATTCTGCAAATACATTCTCCCATTCTGAAAGAGAACCAAGTGATATCGATGACGACCTCGATGTAACATACTTTATGAATAAGAGTTCGTACTTGCTAACGTGGCAACCTCGATATCTCTTAAAACTCAAAGGTGGTTATGAAAGCTATGTCAAACGTTGGTCTGAAAACTTGCCTATAGGAAGCGGTGCTGAATTAACTAACGGTGATTTTACTAAAGATACACTTACGTTCGGCGCAGAACAGATTATCGGCAAAAGGTTTATATTAGAATTAGTAGGAAAGAAATCATTCTTAGATTATAGTGGAACTCGTGGAGCGATTAATACTGATACGTATTATGCTGAGTTCTCGTATGTAATGAATCCATCAACTATCATAAAATTTAACTATGGTATTATTGATGTATTGATCGAAGATCAGTATGGTACACTAACCGATTACACTGTTCCAACGTATGGTGCCAATATAACTTACTTTACTGAAAGAGGTACAGTGATCGGATTTAACACGACTTACGAAGTAATGGATTCGTCTGTAGCATATTGGAATATGAAAGAGAATTTAAAAACATCTCTTATGATAAAGTATCCAATCACGCCAAAGCTTGAAGTAAGTGCTATGGCTGCACACCTTCTGACATCTTATAAAGACATTGGCAATCGTTATAACATTGGTTTAGAACGTGAAGAAGAAGTCTTTGTTTCGAGCATCACATTTGCTTGGAAGTATAACGAATTCCATTACGCTGAATTTGGCTATCAAGGCTTGCATCTATTAAATAAAGATGCTGATGTATTTAAGAATAAAGTGTTTGTTGGATATAGATTAAAATTCTAATCACACACTTATTTTAAAGGAAGACTATCGTAGTATTCTTGATCTTTTTTCGAAAGCGGTGAATCGTACGGATTACGGTTCAACTGATATTCTAAATAGGCATATAAGATAAAGCAGCCTAAGGGTACCACGACAAATCCAAATAGTATTATTGATGCAAGTAATAAATTCATCCTATTGTTATTTATAATCAAAAAAGGCCCACTCTTTCGAATGGGCCTTAGTCAATTTTCTAGTTAATTAAGCACTTTTACTTTTACGCCAATCGTCTTTATGATATCGAGCCCAAGATTCTTGAGCTTTATTCATGCCGATGTCATGACCAGCTTTTTCTGATTCAAGCCATTTGTGTAATAGTACTTGCCGCTCTTCAGCTTTGTGTAGACTAATCTCGTAAGCTACATTTAAACCGCTTTTAACTACCCTTTTAGGGTAATACAGTTCAAATAGAAAAAACGCAACAAGACAGCACAACGATAGCCAAACAACCGCGTATATCATCATTTCCATGGTATTATTAGTTTAGTATGTTAAAGAACGCTGCCACTTGACAGCAATTGTTATTTATATGTTTGGCTACCAACAACTTATAAAATAGTCGTGCGAAGCCGCAAGCTAAGTGCCTGATAAGCAACAACTTACGGCCTCGCGGCACATTTCGGCTTGAAATCCCCTTTATTTTGAAAAAAAAGTAAAAAAAAGTGCATTTATTTTCCGTCATAAGTGATTGATTACTAACAACTTAGCTTGAGAGCCGAAAATAAGTGCAGTTTACTATTCACATATGCCATTTTATATGGTATAATAGTATTATAACAATCAACTAAAAGGTACAAATTATGGCTAAAAACACAAAAATACTCACCACCCTCAAGACAATCGTCGAGTCCCTCGACACAGCTGGATACGTCAACGTAAAACGTTCGTATTTCATCGGTAAAGCAAATCTATCAGGGCTGATCGAAAAGGACACGTACGTGATCCTCAAACCTTCGGCAAAAGCTGCTGGCCATCGTGGCCACTATGCGGTAGCCGAATTGCTCAACATCGTCAACACCGCACTCGGTAAACCTGCCCATAAGGCTTCTGCTCCTGTAGCTCCTGTAGCAAAAAGTGCTCCTGAAGAAATCTCCTTCGATGAAAAAGACGGTGGACCAAACCTCAAAGTCCAAGCCGCATGGGGCGAACTCCCTTACACCGACGAGGACGTATACGACGAGTTATCGCTTATGGGTACATACACATCCTCAATGTAATCGTCTTCACCGCATACTCACTCACACTCAAGAAAAGGTTAATATTATGGCAAAAATCGTACAGACACAACATCGCGAAAACTACGGCGCCCACGATTGGGATGGCACTGGGGAATGTCCCCAGCACTGGAAGAACAAAGGTGGAAGCACCTACGTTGTCGTCGGTAACGCTTCAGACGAGTACATCGACAACGTCATTCAATCTGCGAGTGAGTACTCAGAGGAGTACATCATTCACCGTAAGGATGTTTCTGAGGAATACCTCGCAAACGTAGATAAAGAGGCCTCGATCGACTTCGAACCGTGGGAAGATCGCACCTACATCTACATCACCGCAGGCTCAGGAGTGAACTGTTACCCAATCACTGAAGTGCGTAAAAGCGGATTCGAAGACTTACGTCGCGGATTGGCTTCTTATACTCACACGTGGGAATACGCGAGCGGCGCGGCACGTACCGCCGGAGATGTTGGAAAGTACAGTGTACAGTATGTCTTTAAGAATGGAATGATCGCTAATAGCGAAGAACAAGCTCGCGAAATATTCGAGCATTTAGCATCACGCGTAACTGCTTAATTATGAAATTACCAATATTTGCATTCTTAGTAATGATCGCAACTTTAGCGTTAGCTGAAAAGGCCAATGCTAGCACCTACGATCCTTGTCCTTATGCGCACGATATCGTCGTAGCGACCATCATCATGGAAGCGGGTGGTGAATATCACGTTGGTGCACTTGAAGGTGTCTACGAAGTAATAAAGACTCGTGCTAAAAGACGCCACAAGACACTTGCTCAGGTATGTTTACAGCGAAAACAATTCTCTTGTTGGAATGGAAAGGCTGATGGAATAAAATCTTTAGAAGCCACGATTGCTAAAGCAAAGAAACATCCACGCTGGGCAATCGCTAACGCTGTCATTGGCACATCTACAAACTTTACGAATGGTGCTGACCACTATTACGCAGACTATATCGCTGAGCCTTATTGGGCAGCAAGCATGACACAAACCGTGAAGATCGGTAAACACATATTCTTCAAATAAACCTATGAAATTATTCGCCTATATCGTATTAGCACTCAACGTTGGTATCGTACCAATCAACTACATCGCAGGAAATCTAACGTCTTCCTCTTTAATTCTTAACATGTCAATTTCTGCTATCGTAATTTTTCAACTTACATTCGACAATAAATAATGTATACTGACTCAAATAGACATCGAATGGGCGAACTTAAAGAAGGCGACGACATCTTATATTCCTGTGGCGACATGGTAGGTAGCGGCACAGTGTTTCAAATTAAAGAAACTGAAATCATTGTACAAACCGGAAACGGTGGACGAGGATTAGAGTACATACATAAGTCTCAAATACTTCCTCAGAAATCAACTTAATTATGTTATTTACAAACTGCTCAATCTATGGTATAGTATAACTATGAAAATTAAAACAAGAAAATTTCAAAAGAATGGCCAAGTAGCTGCTGTCGATGGCAAGTACACAGGCGAAGAACCTACGTGGAACAGTGTCAAAACGCAGAAAGCATACGACATAAAGCTATCGAAAGGTCTTAACTTTTATAACTACTACCTTGATCGTGATGACTACATCCCTATCATTTATGACTATATGATTACTCAAGGGTACAATCCAAAGCAGTGTAAGCTTATTCAGAAGGTGCCTAAAACCGCAGGTGAAGTGTCTCTTACTGGTAAGCTATGTCGAATGTTTAACATGGGCTCACCTGATTATTACAACTATAGAAAGCTTGTAAAGACTAACATCGCATCGATGCTTAATCAGGCATCTTCAGTAGAAGATAAAAAGGTAAAGGTAGATACCGATGCTCCAGCAAAGCCTAACGTTCATGAAATCATGAAAGAAAAGGTAAGGAAATCTATACTATGCGAACTTGAAGGTATGCTTGATTCTTGGTGTACAGACGATACAAAGGTAGTCAAATTCCCATTGGCTTCTGTTATGCGTGGTGAAAACATTCCAGTTTCAGCGACAGGTGAAGTCAAACAATGGTTGACTAAACACCGTGACGAATATAACGAGGCGTTTGAAAAGACGTGTGATCAAATGGTGGAAGGCTATTCTTATCTAGGTAAGCCAGCACTCCGCAATCGTATTAAAGCACTAGATGATATGCTAAATGAATTAGTACTTTACAAATCAAGTAAAGCTTCAGCACGTAAACCACGTGTCAAAAAGCCTAAGTCAGCGATTAAGCAAATCCAAAGGTTGAAATACTTAAAAGAATCGAAAGATCATGCGATACAATCATGTGATCCTACACGAATCATTGGGGCAAATAAATTCTTTGTCTTTAATACCAAGTATCGTAGGCTTACGGTGTTTAACGCACAAGGTCGTGATGGATTTACCATAAGTGGTACATCAATTAAAGACTTTGATGAAACTACTTCCTTTGCTCTCACGCTACGAAAGCCGGAAGATTACCTTCCAATCATCGCAGCTAGGACAGAAAAACAAATTGAGAAAGCGCTTAATGAGTTAAAAACAAAGCGTAAATCCGCGAATGGTAGGATTAATCAAGACACCATTTTAATTAGAGCGCTATGAGTGAAAGAATACCAAAACAAAAAGTAACGTTTAAACCTTCTATCACAAAAGAAGAACTACGTTTACAAGTCGAAAAATTAGTATCACACGATGCTATGACTTACACTGAAGCTATTATTGAAATATGCGAAAGGAAACATATTGATCCAGCTGACATGGCTAAGCTTGTCAAAGGGCCATTGAAACTTAAACTAGAAGTCGAAGCGATGGATAGAAATATTATAAAACGAACGACGGGAACACTATTTTAATGGACGGCTATCAAGCATACCAAATTTACCAATCTCTTAAGTTACACTTTACTTCTGACTACGATGCAGTAAAGTATAACTATAAGACTGCAGTGAAGCGGGTAACGTTTGAAAGGCGAAGAGATAGATACTTTTTTGAAAAGCTGTCACGTAAATTCAGACAAGAAAAACTTATCCATTGGTTTACTGCTAACCTCATTAAAGATCCTAATGGTTGGATTGGCAAAATGAATGATTCTGCATACGATGAATACGTTGCACGACAAGATAAGTTATCGTATATGTTTACACAAGATATGAAATTTATGGCTGATCAAGAATATTCGTTTGACCAGTTATGCACAACCACTGATAACAACAGTAGAAATCCTTTGTTAGAATCACTACGAGCTGAAGAGATTAACATAGAATCTGTTGTGCTGGTAGATATATTAGTCAACTTTCTTAACCGCCTGAAGAAGGATCTAAGTGATCCCTTAGGTATAAATAAAGATCTGATTAACTTAGTACTTAAATACAAATTAATCATGCTACAGTCTCCATTACCACGAACTAAGCTGAAAGAAAAGTTGCTTTTAACCTTTACACATCAGACAAACTATGGTAATATAGATTCTGTCAGTTAATGGTAAACTCTATACATTGTGCAATACACTGTAATACTAAAACAAAATAAATAAAATACAAAATATGTCGTTCGCAAATATGAAACAAAATCGCAATGATGCGATTTCTAAACTGGTCGCAGCCGGTGCAGGTAATAGTGAAAAGAAGTCCTACGGTGATGACCGTATGTGGAAACCCACTGTAGACAAAGCAGGTAATGGCTATGCCGTTATTCGCTTCCTACCCGCTGGTGAAGGTGAAGATCTTCCTTGGGTACGTTATTGGGATCATGGATTCAAAGGATCCACCGGTCGTTGGTACATCGAAAAGTCTTTGACTTCTATTGGTCAACAAGATCCTGTGTCTGAATTGAATTCTCAATTGTGGAACACAGGTCGTGATGAAGATAAGGAAACAGCACGTCAGCGTAAGCGTCGTCTGCACCACGTCTCTAACATTCTTGTTGTCTCTGATTCCGCTAATCCTGAAAATGAAGGTAAGGTATTCCTTTATGAGTATGGTAAGAAAATCATGGACAAGATCATGGATGTAATGCAACCTCAGTTTGCTGATGAAACTCCAGTCAATCCATTTGACTTTTGGGCCGGTGCAAACTTTAAGCTTAAGATTCGTCAAGTTGAAGGCTATCGTAACTACGATAAGTCTGAATTTGATAGTGCTGTAGCGCTATTCGATGGCGATGAAGCACAGCTTGAAGAAGTTTATAATAAGCTCTATAAGCTAAGTGAATTCACTAGTCCTGAATCATACAAATCATACGCTGATTTGAAACAAAAAATGTTCGAAGTGATTGGTGAAGCAGAAGTAGCATCAGGTCTCACAACCTCTCAAACAGTTGAACTAAATACTACTAAAGAACCGGTGACGGGCAATTCGGTTGAGTCTCCTATTATCGATACACCAAATATCGGTGAAGGTGATGATGGTGACGGTGAAGATACTTTGAGTTATTTTGCAAAATTAGCTTCACAGTAAATAAACTAAACAACTAACTAGAAGGAGTGGTCTTATTGGCCACTCCTTTTTTCTTTATAATAACCGTGTTAAGCTATAGCGCTTTTCTTTTCGTATTTCTTCAATTAAAAGAATAAAGACTTCATCAAACTCGTCGAGTATTTCGTTAATGTTTTTTACATCTGATTCAAGTGACTCAACTTTATTTTCTAAATCGAGTATTTGTTGAGACTGCAGATAGAAACACACAACAGTTGTTACTGCGAGAATAAAAAGAATGAGTTTTGATATCATAGTTGTTACTTACTTATGGCCACTCCTTTTTTAGAAGTCGGCCACGGCTGCAGAAAGTGCAGCATTGCTGTAATCCGTTGGACTTTCTACGATAGTCATAGGAGAATTATTTGTAGTAGTAGTTGAAGTACTACTCATAACTGATCCTGCTTGTCGTTGTTCTCTTGCTTGATCTCTTTGAGCCTGTGCCATATCCAATCCAACTAAATCCTTTTGAGCTTCCATTTTCATTGCTTTAGCATCTGCACCAAATTTCGGCACCCAGCCAAACATATCGCCAATTAGAATCTTTACATTCGCAAAGATTCTTCTCATCATATCGCCTATATTAAATCTGTCTCTTAGATCTTCAATAAAGTCCATTGAAAAAAGATCTTTAACTAATCCAACTAATGGGTCAAACATTCCAGTTATAAAATCTGTCATTCCAGACCAAACCTTTGAAAGTCCACCCTTTATTTTTTCGCCATCAAGAGTAAATATTCCTATGACGATATCTACAAAACCTCTAAAAGCGTCTTTAATACCTTCTAGCATTTTGTCCACTCCGCTTTTAATTGAAGCCGATAAATTATCTAGGCCAAGGAGTTCTGCGATTTTACTTGGAATCCACGCTAGCATTCTCATTACAGATCCAATGAGTCCTTCGAATACACCAATGATTCCTTCTTTAATCCCACCAATGATTCCTTCTTCTTTGTATCCTTTCATGAATCCTTTAACAAAATCAAATACACTCATAAGAATCGTAATTGGTAGAAATACTTTACCAAGAAGCCTTCCCGCGACCTTTGCGAATTTAGTGACTACACCAAAGCCTTGTTTAAATCCTTTTGTGAGAGGTCCAAATATCTTTTTAACGACACCTCCTACTTTTTTTAAGAATCCAAAGAACTTACCTAAAACCCCACTTGATTTGCCTACACCACTAATTACTTTTTTTACTTTATCAAATACCTTTAATACTTTACCAAATGGGCCTTTTCTACTAAAAAAGATTCTTATTCGTCTAAAAAAGTTAGTAACTGGTGAGAATATTTTTCCAAGTCGACCACCTGTTAGTGTATTTAAAAATCTAACTTCGGTCGCAAGTTGTTTGAAGAATGAGACTGCTAAAAAGACTGGTGCCAATATAAGACCAGCCGCTGCGCCTAAAGCGATACCAATAAATTTTAAAATGTTTTTACCTTTTTCTTTGAAACTCTTAGCAAGATTACTTAATCCAGTATCTAAAGATTCAGCCATACCTTTAATACCTTTTGCGATATCTTGAAAAACAGATCTTTCTTCTCTTGATTTCTCAAGGTTTTTAAGATCATTTTCCTTTTGCTGATCAATAATAGGCTTAGCGATTTGCTCAGGATTCGCGAGTTCTACTTTCGTAGATTCGTTTGTAACCGCAACCTTTTGAATTACGCTACTTAAATCCTTTTTTGTTATTGGTGTTTCTTCAGCCATATTTAGTATTCCTTTGTTCTCTTTCCTTTTCTTCTTTTAAGTGTTCCTTTAATAAGCCTACGTATATTTCCCTTTCCCATGGAATTAAATTATCTAGCTCTGTTAAACTATATTTATGGTGTTGGGCCATAGAAAATTGAACTTGATAATAATTTTCTAAATTAATATGAGAAAGGGCTATTCGAAAAAATCACCTAAGCCTCTTAAGGTCCTTTCTTCCTTTTTACCATTCTTAGCTTCATACGAAACGGTGTGTTCTAATCTAGGCATTTCTTCCATCCAATCTTTAATTTCTTCTAATTGGCTGTGTGTTAAAGAATCCACAAATGCTGTAAGTTCTTTAGAACTTGAATCAGCGGATGGATATACATCAGTAGCGTCGTATATAGTATCGATAACAGAAATGATAGATTCCGTGATCACGTCTTTAGAATTAGACGCTCTCTCCATATCTTTTAGGCCAGGCGCTTTAAGTGTTATTCCTACATCAGCAGTAATTTGAATTTTGCTATTGAGTTGTACTTCTCCCTTTACTTCAACCTGCGTAAGATCGATTTCGACAGGAACGTATTCTCCATCATCACCTTCAAGCTGTATTTGCGCTGTTTCACCTACGCTTTTTGCTCTAAGGTTTAAGAATATGTATTCTAGATCATACATCGCCAATTTGTATATATCAAGTTTGTTGAATGTACACGCATCTATGATATCTCTCATAGCGCGGATCATAGCGTTATCGTTATCTTCTTCTTTAGCGATTAAAAGTATTTTTTCTTCTTTTACTAAGAAAGGTCTATATTCAATCATTTCTCCTGAAGAAGGAATCTTTAATGCATATTTTGGTGCTTCAATTACTGGTAGTGCCATAATGTTTTTCAGTTGTTTTGTGTTATATTAGTCTTCTTAAGACGTTAAGTTTATTTCCTATATTGCTAAGTAGAGAGCTTATAGCTCCTTCTACTACAAAGTTATCGTACGCCAATGTGACTTGTAATGATGTAGTAGAGTCAACAGCTTCATTGCTCAACTCAACGCTATTAACACCTGTAGGAAAAGCGTTAATAAGTTTTACTCCATACACAGGCGTGTTTTGCTGATCTAACTGCTGAATTATAACATCTCTCTTATACTCCCGCGGATAATTTACCAAATGCGTATCAACGTCAATCACTGCTGATTGCCAACGGTCAAACATTTTTTTCATATAATAATCATTGGTTAATAAGAAGCTAAAGTTTACATCTTCATCAATGACTACAGTCGGAAACTTTTTAGGGGTTCTATCCATTGAATCATACTCTGAAGTCTGTATTAATCGTCCTGGTAGCGAGCATGATTCGCACAATATACTTATGTCCCGCGGATCATTGACTAATCCGCCTAAACTAAAACTTCCACTTAGCGCAGAAGCTGCCATAGACTGTAAGTCTAAATTCAATAACGTTTGTGAAGGAGGTGTGAATGTTACGCTAAACCTATTAGCACGGGCTATTCCTCCACGTTTACCGATTGTAGCTTTAAACCCATCAATAGTGGTTGGGTTTGTTGTGTTTTTTATGTCGCTTAGTAATCCCATGTTTAACCTTAAAATTGTGTTTTTGAATCTGCCCATACCGCAGCTGATTTTTTCTTCGTAAAGTATTCTGTTGGCATATGTAAAACAATATCCCATTCACTAGCAGGTATTTCTACTATATTCGATCTTACTTGAGAAGTTAAATAGTGTTTAAAGCACGGTTTGTAAAATGATAATTTGTTTGCTCGTTTAAGAGTCTCGTATTTCATTTTAACTCGAGTAGTTTCATCATACTTTTTGTTATTCGTGTAAGACGTAAATCTATCAAAAAATATTGCCCTTTGCTTAGGCGGAAGATAGTGTAAATTCAATCCATAAAAACCACCTTCTGCAGCTCCTACTAAGAATATTAAAGGAAACCTATCGTAATAAGGTAATTCCTTTTTCAACTTAGGATCGTAAAAGTACATAAACATTCTTCCATATAAGCTCTGCTCACTCATTTTGCCTTTGGCTGTTTTCTTAAAACTAGGATTTTTTAAAAGCTGTGAACGATTTACACCTTTTACTTCCTTTAATTTTTCCTGAAACCACTTTTTCGCCTCGTCGCTACCGCGCTTAAGACCTGCGCTCAATGCTTCAGCTTTTACTTTATCGATAAACGTTGTTGCCATACTATCTATTTATAACTTACGTAAGCAACTTTATACCCAAACCCTTTAAAGTTTCTTCTGTCCAAACCTGGAATATCATCCCTCTTTTATGCGCAAACTTTGTAGCTGCTTTCCACTTAGATTGGTTCTTACCATACGTCATGACTTCTCTTAAATACTTTTTTGATTTACGACTCTTTTGTTTAGGCGGAAGAGTCTGTGCCTTTGGTTTTATTTCGATTAGATAACACTTTCCGTCTTTCATTCTAATGAATAGATCAACAAAGTATCTGTGCATTTTATTATCTGTTTGACAGCGATATCCTACTACTACCTCTTCAGAGCTCCAACCTATAATAGATGGATTACCATCGCACCACTTAAAGGCCTGTCTTTCCCACAAAGAACGGTATTTTATTTTATTAAAATCGCCTTCGTATTTTTTAGGATTCTTAACTTTATATCTGCCGGAATAAGCCATGATTTCATTATAAATAGATTTAACTAAAGGTATTTATATGTCAATTATTTCTAACACAATACAAAATGCATCAACTGGATTAGGTGGAGTCGGTAAAGGTAATGAAGACTCAGCAACACTGGAATTCCCATTAGATTTAGAATTATCGCAAAGGCCAGTTATAAGATTTGTATGCTTGCCGCACGATACAACTAAAAAGATAGAATCGATATGCTTGCCGTGTCCAGGAAATGTGACCTTTACAGACGCTGCAGAATATGCTACTATCAATATGGGCGATATAGCTGCAGGTGCTGAAGTGATTAACGCTTTTCAACAAGGTGGTTCTATTACAGATAAAATCGGTAAAGCGGCAAAAGAAGCGAAAACACAAGCTGGTTCAGGTGGATCTTTAGGCGCTAAAATGTTATTGGCAAAGAAACTAGGTATGGAAGGTGTATCGAGCGCAATTGGATTCGCTGCAAAACAAGTACTCAACCCTAGAACAAATACCACATTTAGTGGAAATACTTTAAGAAATTTCCAATTTGATTTTAAAATGATTGGCCAAAGCCCTGCTGAAGTAAGAGCGATTGATCGTATACAAAATACCTTTAGGCATAACACATACGCTAGTGAAGTGGGTGGCAGAAAACTATTATTGCAGTATCCTGCCCAATGGCACGTAGAGTTTTTAGATGGCAATATGAATGAATTGGAATATATGCCTAAGATATTCGCGTGCTATTTAACTACTGCTGCTTGCACCATTAATGCAGAAAATAACGTATGGCGAACAGATATGTCACCACACGAAGTTTCTGTATCGCTATCATTCCAGGAAACTAAGGTCCTTACACGTAATGAAATGGAAGATCTTGAAATGAATAGTAATAGAGAAAATGCAGACACCAGATTCATGGAACAACAGGCTGATCAGTTAGTACAAACACAGCAAAAGGTTTTAAAAAGCGTGATAGCTGAAGCAGCCGAGGCTAAGCGAAAAATGAAAAATGATTAATTATGGCATTCTTTAAACAATTTCCCAAAATACAGTATAGCATCAATAATGACGGTATACAGAACACTATCACTGACATTTATCGCTATGTTGATGTGGTCGAAAAGTTTTCAAAAAACGTTTTAGCTTATTCACAGATAGATGTGTTAGATGGAGAACGCCCTGATAATTTGTCACAGCGGCTGTATGGAACACCTGATTATTATTGGACTTTCTTTTTAGCAAATGATATTTTTAAAGATGGCTTAGCAGCTTGGCCTAAGGCACAAAACGAATTAAGATCAAAACTACAATATGATTTTAAAAACGTGTCTGTAATTCGTATGCCTTTTTTGGATGTCGGTGCAGATAGTCCTATTTACACCATTACAGAACTGCCGATTGAGAAATACGAAGACTACTTACAACTAAGAATTGGATTTACGAATACAGTCATAAATGGTGAAGCTTACGTTGTTTACGCATCAGCACCAATTATACATTATGATCCTTCTAATGCACAGGTTTGGATAGACAATTCAAAAATAACGGCAGTAGGTGATGCTGCTGTAAGCAATACTATATTACAAGGTTTTCAGAAAGAGGCGCAGCGTGCTTTCACTGACAACATTCCTAATTCTAATTTCCACGTAAAGTTCATAAATCCTGAAACTATAGGTACAACATCTTACGTTGCAGTTGATAGGCTTAGAGCGCTGTGGTTACAAAGTATGAAAGAAGCTATTTCGCTGTTTAGAGCAGGAACAACTATTGCAATCGATGCTTCTAATGGTACTTTTAAAGAAGAAGACTACACTCTTCTTGCGAGTCAAGCTTGGCTTGATGGAAAATTAGCTCCTGCATATTATTATGATCCATTGAATATAGACGAAAGAACCACTCAATACTCCTCACCAATCGCGGCCACCAATTATATTTCGATTGAGCAAGATCAAATTGAAAAAAATGACGCAAAGCGAAGAATTAAGTACGTCTTGCCAGGGTATATTCAAAGCTTTGCTAAAGAATATAGAAATTTACTAAATGAATAGAAATAGTTATGCTGATTCAAAAGGTAATTCGACAAGAACATCCGGTTTTGAATTAATTAAAGTCGAATGTACCAATGTTAACGGGTTGACTAAAGATATTAAAGGCCTAGTTGGATATACTAAAATACACGAAGGCTTATTTAATCCTACGCTAGTATTAGAGCTAGGCATCCGTGATGAAAGTAACTTTTTTGAAGAGTTTAATATCACTGGTAATGAGGTAATTGATATCGAAATAGAAACTAAAGCTCTTGATCTTGAGCAGACTATTTCACTTAGGTTTTTCGTAGTAAAATACGAAGATTTCGTAAAAGGTAACGATGGCCAGGTTCAAGTATATACTCTCACTGCGGTATCAGAGTTTGCTTATATCGCTCCATTGAAAACTATTTCGAGGTCAGTGTCTGGTAATTCGACAAATATAATCGACAAAATATTCAAAAACGATTTAAATACTGGAATAGTCATACATGGCGATTGTTTATCGACATTTGATGGTATCATACCAATTAGCAATCCCTTAAAGGCTGCTAATAGAATTAGAAAGATGTCATTTGATTCTAATAATACGCCTTATCTGATGTATCAAAGGTTAAATGGTCTAGTCTACTTAACCTCTTTGTCCTATCTTACAGATTTAGAGGAGAATCCAGTGTATAAATCTATTAATCACTCATCACAGATAGAATCAGATTCAAACACACCTGAAGAATTTTTTGAAAGAAGTACATCTATGACTGAACTTTCGTCTAAGATTAATATTTCTCCTAGCTATCAGGCAAAGTTAGGCCAATACGCTTCGGAAAATAGATACATCGATATTGGTACTAAAACATACCGTAAACACATTTTTAACGCGCAAGAGCATTTAAAGGCAGCGAATACTATTTCAAAAAGATTAGACAACCAGGATAAAGAACAAACCACAAATAGTTTAAATGAAACTACGAACGCTTTTGAAAAAATACCGAGTGCTAAAATAAACTATCAATACGTAAACAAATTATCGTTCGAAGGGTTTAATACTGTCTCGTCACTTGCTGAAAAAAATAAACACTTATCAGAAGCTTACTTATCTGCTTACGATGTGTGTACACATAAGTTTTCTTTATTCGGTGATCCTTTATTAAATCCAGGTAGATCTTTAAAATTGCTTTTTCCAAAGGCTACTGACCCTGCTACCTATAAGGAAAATACAAAAAAATCAATAACTGAACAATACGATAAGCTTTTATCAGGTAACTATTTAATTTTTAGCACCACACACGTATTTAAAGACAATGTATACACTACTGAGTGTCTTGTAAAAACAGACTCGCTCAAAGAGGAGACTAAATTATGATAACATCAAAATTCTTTATAGGCGTAATAGAAGATGTAAACGATCCTTCTGAAAAGAATAGAGTTCGCGTACGTATCTTTGGTAAACACACCGAAGATATAACAATGATTGACACCGAAGACCTTCCATGGTCAAGCGTAGTCATGCCGTGTACCGAAGGTTCAATATCAAACATAGGTTCAAGTCTCGGTTTAGTTCAAGGCTCATGGGTAGTTGGTATATTTACTGATCCTGCAACAGAAAACGATCCTCTTATCATCGGTTCTTTACCTTCTGAATCTACGAAGAGACTTCCGTCTGACGGATTTTCTGATCCTGATGGTGTACATCCTTATGAAAATGGTAATGATCTACCAAAGGCAGCATCATCTACTCAATACGCACTTGATACTGCGTATCGTGCAAAGGCTTCAAGTCATATTACGACTATTGCTACTGCAACTCCTCCTAATATTAAAACCTTTCCAGATCCAAAGCTGGCTGCTGACTATCTTGAGCCAAAGACTTACGACCTCCCAAATCCTAAAGACAATGTAAGGCCTGCTTATCCAAACAATAAAGTAACTCGTACAGAAGGTGGCCACACCTATGAATCAGACGATACACCTAACTTCGAGAGAATATCAGAAGTGCATGCACCGTCTGGCACTTATCGCGAAGTCATTGCTGATGGTACAACTACTACAGTTATTCAGGGTAAAAACTATAAAGTAGTCGCTGAAGACGACAATATTTATATTAAAGGCAACTGCAATTTAACAATAGATAACGATTGTCGAACACTTATTAAAGGTAACTATCACCTCGAAGTTGAAAAGGATTACACTGTTAAAGTCAAAGGCACTATTCGTACAAAAGCCTTACAGACTGTCACCGAAATCGCGCAGAACAGCGCAATCAACATTGGCCAGAAGTCTATTGTAAACATCGGAAACAACGAAAACAAAACCATTTGTGGTAATTTAAACTTTGTTGTAAAGGGCGACTCGAATCGTACAGTTATTCAAAATTCATGTGAAACAATCGCGGGTGCTCTTAATTTACAAGCAAAAGAGGCCTCTAAAATCTCTTGTGGTGGTAATATTAACGTAAATACAACTTTAGTCGACTGTTCAGGTGATGTATTTGCAGGTGGTGGTAATGTTTCTCTTATTACTCATAACCACCCTCAACCAAATACAGGGGCCGATGCTGTTGCTCAAGGTAATACTTTTTCATCAATACCCAATACAGGACTCGGTAGGTAAACAATTATGTCATATCATTCTTCATCAGGTAATACCTCTAATAATACTACAACTAGTAGTAGTACACCTACCAGCAGCGTCGCTCAAGTAGCACCGGTCGTGACTACTACTACTCAATATAGTTCTGCAGGTGCGTTTATACCACACACGATGTATGATCCTAATACAGGTCAGGCTTATAATGCAAGCACCGAAGCATTACATTTAGAGTATATCGCATTAGGTTATGTACATGAAATGCCAGCACGAGAGGAAGAGCCTACTAAATTTGGTGAGACAACTGTACAGCTACAAATACAGTCAATTATACCAGTACCTTCGAATTTTGATAGTAACGGATACCCTCGCACTGTAACATACGGAGGTATAGTTCTTACACGCACCGAAGAGTCTCGAAAAGAACAGGTCACCGCACTCATAAAAGCCACCTCGTTAGCGACGAACGCGAATTATGTACAGTTAGATACTGTAAGAGTACGCGCGAAGCAAGATGATGTAGACGCCGATCCTACAATTACACTTGGTGAAGAGATTATAGCTAGTACAGCAGCCGACATGTCACGACGAGCACCTGGTCAAGGTATGTTTATGTTTGGTGATAGTCTCGAAAATATGCCAACTGGTGTTTCGTATCAATGGCCACACGGATATCAGTATGCACCAGCTACGACCGCTCACAAATCTGTTGTAACTATACAGCCACCGAAAGGCCACTCACTTTCCGAAATTAATGCACCGATCGGCCTGCAGCCGCCACAATATGGTATTTCGCTATCACAATATACAGAAACCGCGAGAGATTTAAACTATTTGTCTATACCAGTATCAGTAACAAACGATGAAACCTCGTTGTGGATATCTGGCCAGCAAACACATGGTAGTAGTACTGATGCTAATCTATATATAGAAGTTAATTATCCTGTTTACACCTTTTCTAATTTCCGGCAATCATTCTCTTACATGCGTGATCCAGCTAATACTGATATAGAGTATAAGTGGCATGTATCTAAAATAGTATACGACGAAGGTACTGGCACTTTGCTGAATAAAGACCCTGTTATACATATTGGCTCAAAAGCGTCCATCGACCGTGCAGCGATAGTTGTACCAACCCGAGATCCAGAAGGTACCGTAACTTCCGCAGATATATTCGACAAAGGCCAATATAATGGTACAGGCAGACGTACAATGCGTGGTTTAGTCTATACAGGTATGAATCCACCAGATATAATCGTAAGAGTGTCTCAAGAGGCACCTAAGGTTAACGAGTCCACAGGTAAACCAATAGACATAAGAAAGAACGATGGCGGAGATGCTGCGAGTAAATTAGCACTAGCTGCAGGTGTTATAGGTGGTGTAGGTGTAATAAGTAAATTAACCGAGGGAGTTACTAGCTCCCTTACTACAAATGGTCTAACAAGCAATTTACCTGCCTTACCTAAAATAGATATAGACATAAGTAAATGTATCGATATTACTATACCAGAATTAGCTATCGACGATGCACTCAATAAGTTAAAGGGGCAACTCGACGGTGCTGTGAATAAGGCAGGTTTAGATAAATTAATGGGCAAGCTTGACTCTCTTAAGAAGGATGTACTCTCAAAAGTACCACCATTACCGAGTTTTCCGGACTTTGCGTCACAATTAGCAGCGCTTGATCCAACAGATACAAAGGCTGTACAGTTACTTAAACAACGCTGGGGTAATATAGTATCTAATATAGATGATAAAATAGCCGGTGTAAAGGCGTTTGTTTCTGGCATCGAATTACCTGATTTCGATATATGTAAGTTGAAAGAGCAAGAGATACTCGCGGAGATACAGCCGGATGGTACCTATAAGGAAAAGATTATCGCGACTACGCCTACTCTCCCTACTATAATACCTATTGAAGACATACCGGTATCGGAACAGGTAATTACAGTCGAAGCTGCTGATACTGCTGCAGACGAATTCCAAGAGAAGTTTAGTGTCACACCTGTCATTGCGAAATCAGGCTTAGCTATATTTAAAGCTAACTCTCTTGCAGCATTTGGTACATGGTTCTCTCTCACTCATCGCGCTGATCTTGAAGTAGTAGTAGCAGACCTAAAGAAGCTACAAGGGGATAAGAACTATCAAGCTTTTCTTACAGCGCGCAAAACAGCAGGAGGAGTAGCAGACTTCGATACAACACAAGATAAGTATATTAAATGGGTTAAAAAGGAGAAAGACATTTTTCCTCGATACTATAAACTTACTAATAGAGCAAAACTGTATAACCTTGCTATAAAGAACTTACATAACTACGTAAAGGCTAATTGCTCGAGTATACTTGAAGCAGAGGACCCTGGTGCATGGAGCGATATTATAGCCGGCCGAATACCTCGACCCCTTAAGGCTGGATCTAACATCACTGCCACTTCAGCAATCGTAACCGAAGAGATGTATAATACCTTCATGGATGAAAATCAGGAGCTACTTTTGTTTATAAAGAGAAATCTGTGGAAAAAAATTCCTGTACTGGGATTGGCCCGATACTATTTAGCGAGTGGTCAGCCTGGTGTTACTCTATTAGAAACATAATACAACAAGTGTTATAAATAACAATATGTCACACTCTATCTCAACTAATTTTACACCAAGGGATGAACTTACTCCAGATGTAAATGGGTTTGTATTGAAGAAGTATGTACGTGCTTATATAGAAGAGATTGCACGTGATTCTTTTTTAAATGGATATACTCCGCCTGATGGTGGGAGGTTTCAAATATACAATGGGTATCCCGAGGAATGGGCACGATACTTTATGTCTATAATAGAAGAAACTACAGATTATAATGCTCTTTTCCAGAAAAATGTTTTTCGGTATGAGAATCTTACTCGTGTGGATGATACACGTATAGGTCTTTTTGCTTTAACTCCTCGTGTTACGGGTAAGTCGATTTCTGACTTAATGCGACCTAGGATAAACATAAAAACCGCGGTAGATCTATATGCTATTGTCATCAAAGTAAATCGGACTGTGAGAGTGAGTAGCTACTTCTGGTATGGTGCAAAAACTGGAGAAGATGGTCAGGGGTTCGGTACTGGGGGTGGTAGTACTACTGGCACCGCAATTACGACTGAAGGCGGTTCTTATATCACCGCGGAAGATGGTTCCTATATTGTAATTGAGTAATGGCTTCAGATAGATTAGATAAAAACACGGCGCAGCTTTTCCCTCTTCCAGAACATACATGGCACTGGGGTGTTGCTTCAAAGATACTTGAACAACCAAAGGTCAAGGAGAATATTCACGTAGTAGGTTTAAATGTACCTCTATACGAGTCTCTTAAACGAGAGCCGGTGATATATAATCCCTTCCTCTGTATGGATAACTGGTGGCCTATCGTAGGAAGTCAGCGGTTAAGAGCAATTCAAGAAATTCGAGAGAAAGATGATCCTAACTTTGATTGCGAGATTAAAGTTGCTCGTTTAAATAAGAACTACTTAGCCTATACAACCCTTTGGCCCGATAAAGAGTTCGGTACTCAAATGAGTCAGGTCACGCTCCAAATGTGGGAGTTAGTCTTTAAGAGTCTTTACTTCGAAGTGGATGCCACGAAAGATGGAATCAACATGACTGAATTCGAAGACGAAGGTGATCGTAATTCAGGTTGGAAGTATGCTCCTAGGCCTTCTTCGGAAAACGAGCCTTCACAGCCCGTCTCTGATCAAGAATAGCTTGATCCTTTCCGAAGTCAAGAGTTATACCTTCTGCTTCAAGAGCAGTCTTCATTACTTCGATCATATCGTAAAGTGCACCGATATCACTATCTGACGCATCAGGATAATACATTTGACGTGCAAGAAGTGGATCCATTGCATTTACTTCTGCAATAGTATATTGCAGTTCGTCTTCTTGTAAGTTTTCTTTTCTGTTTTCGTGTTTAAATGCCATAATAGTTTTTAGCTTCCGTCA
>Ga0209710_1001143_pt1 | contig 21165 bp, 12 predicted proteins | sample ArcticOcean_MG_C_5_FD_187436 | JGI IMG/M metagenome (GOLD analysis project Ga0209710, IMG submission 187436) | Marine microbial communities from western Arctic Ocean - ArcticOcean_MG_CB4_138 (SPAdes) (version 2) | ecosystem: Environmental > Aquatic > Marine > Oceanic | place: Arctic Ocean...
ATAGTCAAACATGTCAAGAAATAAAGCAAACTTGCTCACACCTCACAGCTCTGCTGGAAATAGAGTAATAGACGATAGAACCCCTTACACAATTAGCCCACTCAAGCTCCTATATTATTACATAATAATAATAAGATAATAATAATAATAATGAATAATCACACATTAGAGGCATTTCGCGACGTCGCTGCGTACGATTTAGATCGTCTCACTAGGGGTGAAGCCGAACAACTTAATCGATATGCGTTAAGCTTACAAGCGCAGGTACGTCTTAGTGCGATGCTGATGAGGACAATTTTACTTTACTTTCTTCCGGTCGTGTCTCCCTCTTTTCTCTCAAGTGTCGTCGTCTCTCTCTCAGTTTATTACTGTTACTATTAAACTTAAACAATCAAAATAATATCATTAAATCGTTCTCTCTTTCTCTCTTCCTAATGAAATTAAAACTGAACAAAGCTCGACGATGTTATTTACGAACGTAACGAATTATTGGACGAACAAAAAGAATGGATCGAGGCCGAGGAGAAAATCGAGGAAATGGCTATAAAAGAGGAAGAAGAGTGGTCAAAGATGGAGAAAGAACTCGAGCGCTCGAAGATTGAAAGAGAAAGAATACAAGAAGATTTGGACAAAGAACGATTACGCACGCGCGAGCTTAAAGACGAACTAAGACATGGTGAATCGAATGATTTCGAACTCATTAAAGCTACGCGTTTGGCGAAGCAGTTGGAGAAGAATCTCCAGGAAGCGTTAGAGCATGTAGGTGCATTAACAAATTCAAACGCTAAATTAACGAAAGATCTCAAAAAATCTGATACTACAAAAGCGAACGTTGAAGAAGAGCTCGAGGAGAAAACGGCTCATTTAAAAGCCTTGGATGCAGAGAACAAGAAACTGAAAAAGCTTTATGAAGAACAAAGCCCGGCTCTCGAAACGGAGAAAGTGAAAAATGACAAACTCGTGAAAGAATTAGCAAAAAAAGAGCAAGAAAATTCTAAACTCCAACTCGAACTCGACGCTAAATGCAAAGAATTAACTGAACAAGCAAAATTTGTAAAAGAGCAACAGAAATTCGTGCAAGATTTGCAAAAAGATGTTCAAGAAAAGCAAGAAGAATTACATAAATCAGAAACGCAAATTGAAAAACTCGCAGCGGAGAATGTTAAAAAGCAAAAGCAAGCCGGGACTGAATTCGAAAAAGAAATTAATCGCCGTGAAATTGAAGTCGAAAAAAGAGAGAAGCAAAGTGAAAAACTTCAAGCGCGTTTGAACGAAGTAGAAGAAAAGTATAAAAACGCGCTTAACGATATCGCTGGAAACGAACGCGAGTTTATTGCAAAGGAGAAAGCGATGAAGGAGGAAGTTATGAAGAAAGAAAAAGAATCGTTGCAAACAACAAAGATAGTGGAAAAAGAGTTAGAAGATGCGAAGAAGACTTTAGCTATGAAAGAAAAAGAGCTCGATGGATTGGAGAAAAGCGCGGAAAAAGACATTTTGAAGAAACAAGCCGATATGGAGAAGTCGCTCAACGAGAAATTTGCAAAGAAAGAAAAAGAATCGTTGCAAACGACAAAGATAGTGGAAAAAGAGTTGGAAGATGCGAAGAAGGTGATAATAGCGCGAGAAAAAGAGCTCGAGTCGAAGTTTGACAAGAACGCAAAAGAGCTCGCGAACGAATTAGCTTTGAAGGAAACAGAGCTCAACGAGAAGGAGTCAAATATGGTAAAACAATTTGCGAGAAAAGAAAAAGAATTAGAGACGAAGGAAAAGATTATGGTGAAAGAGTTTGCGAAAAAACAAGCCGAACTAGAGGAACGCATGGAATATGCAGAAGAGCAGCGCATGCAAGAGCGCGTGGAAAAAGAGTCTGAGCTTGACGCAATGAAGAAAGATCTCACGCGAGAATTGGCATCAAAAAAGAAAGAGCATGATGAAAAGTTAGCTCCACAAGAAAAAGCAAGTTTACAAGTGGCTGCAAAAAAAGATCGTGAAATTCGTGAAAAGGAGAAAGAGGCTAAAAGAAAGTTGGAAATTAAAGAGAAGGAAGGGACTGAAAAATTAGCTGCGCAAGAAAAAGAAGCACAGGCTAAGAATCTCGCGCTGATTGCTAAAGAAAAAGAGCTCGCGAAAGAAAAATCAAAACTTGACAAGAAGAGTTCGGCTGCGGCGACAACGTCACCATCCTTTTCGATTTCAGCGCTCTTAAAGTCTCCTTTAAAAACGAAGTCTCCAGCGATTGATATAAAAAAACAAACGCCTGCGGTGACCCCGGCAGTTGTTGTTAAAGCTGAAATAACCGCGACGACGGCGACGACGACTAAACAAACACCCGCGAAAACGGAGAATAACGATGTTATTGTTGATGCAAATCAAGCAGATATCAAGAATAGTGCCGGTGGATCGAGTTTTATTTTACAGAGCGTTAGGAAAATTGCCGGCCAAGGCGCACATATTGCGCACTCGTTTTTGAAGCCTTTAGTTGGAGGTTCTACTGAAGAGTTTTCTCCGTTGGATACTAACGAAAAATCGCCTCCAAAGGAAAAAAGTGCGAAAAAGTCAATGCCGAAAAGCAGTATTGCCGCCGTCGTTGAAGAGTCTAATGATCTTACGAGAAAGTTCAACGCTCAAAAATCGCCGCTTTCCAGTAGAGCAATTTTGGCCTTGGCAGATTTCAACGCACCTCCTTCAGACTTAGAAAATAAGGAGGAGGGAGCGACGACGATTGATGAACTGGAGCCGACTACATTGAAAAAGAGAAAAGCACTTCCAGTTCCAACGATGAGTGATGGACCTTCTACGAGTAACAAAGCAAAGCGCAAGTCGTTTATTTGGACCAAAACCTCTTCTGATAATGAGAAAACAATTGCAAAGACGGTTCACGATGCTCTTCTACAACCAACAGAGACGACAGAAACGCCTGAACCGCCGAAAGAGACAGTTACGACGACTGAAGTTGTTGCCGATGAAAAGAAGAAGCGTGGTCGTAGACCACTACCAGCAGCAGCAGCAGCAGCAGCAGCATCGACGAAGTCAATACCAGTGAAAAAGACCACGACAACGAAAAAGTCGACGGTAAAGAGTACTCCAGTCATCGCCGCTATTTCGACGAGGCGTAGTACTAGAAGCAAAAAATAAAGCAGGAGGAAACTCGTGCGCGCGGCGGTTTGTCATAATAATACAATATAGTACAGCTACATAGCACATATAAAACTTACTTCCTCCCATTATTCCCTCCTCTTGATGATGATGTTTTTTTACGGCCGGCCAAATTTTCAGCCCCGAGAGCAATCTTAACTGCTTCTGCTAAAGAGTTACATTTTATAATCTCCATCCCTTGCTTTTTACCAGCTTCTTCATTCGCTCCAGTAAATGGCATCAAAACTCGCTTAAATCCCATCGTAGCAGCTTCTGCGATACGTCTTTCAGCTTGCATGACCGGGCGCAGCTCTCCTCCTAAACCTACTTCTCCAAAGAAACACATATCCGACGGTAAAGGACGTTCTAAAAAGCTTGATGCAATTGCCATCGCGACTGCGACATCGGTCGAAGGATCATCTAGCTTTAAGCCACCGACGACGTTTACAAAAATATCGTTGCGTTGAATTCTTCTCCCTAAAACGAATTTCGCGAGTACGGCTAGAAGCAATTGCATGCGCTCAAACTTTAAACCAACCGCAGTGCGTACTGCCGGCGCTATTTGCATTCCTGCATTCATACTATTTTCGTCATCTTCGTAACTAGCCATTCTGTCGTTGCACAGGGCCTGAATTTCTAACATGAACGGGCGCGATCCTTGTAAAGTGACAGTCGGTGCAGCCGAAACGTCTTCCGAAATTATGCGCTCGCCTAAGAAGAGAGCAGAGGGAGAAGGCACTGGAACTAAACCAACATCGGCCATCTGAAAAACACCAACTTCATCCGTACTACCGTACCGATTTTTGTGTCCACGCAAAATTCGAATAGCGCGATCGGCATCACCTTCTAAGTATAATACGACATCTACTATATGTTCAAGAACCCTTGGACCAGCAATATCTCCAGATTTTGTTACGTGGCCGACGATGAAAACTGGCATGCCGGATGTTTTTGCTGCGTGCAATAACGCGGTTGTGCACTCTCTCACTTGGCTTACCGATCCAGGACTTCCGGTAGCGTCTTCCAAAAATACAGTTTGAATTGAATCGACAATCAAAGCAGATGGTTCTAAGCGATTGACTGCATCCAAAATGTTTTCTAAACGCGTTGCGGAATATAAATATACCCCGTCCTGATTTATGCCCATTCTTTCAGCTCTCGAAGCGACTTGTTCAACGGATTCTTCGCCACTTGCATATAACACGCCACCACTAGACAAAAAAGATTCTTCTCCGTTTGCTGTTGAAGTTTTACTTGTCGTCATCATCGCTTCTTTACCGAGAAGTCCTGCGAGCTGCAATAAAATTGTCGATTTCCCAACGCCAGGATCGCCTCCGACTAAAACTAAACCGCCTGGAACAACGCCCCCACCTAATACGCGCTCAATTTCGTGTCCTAACGTTCCTGGTAAAGATACCCGTCTCATATTTTTTGCATTTTTTGCCTCCGGTCTTAACACCTCTTTCAACGATCTCGGTTGGTTCGATTCAGATACCCAACCGACTTTATTAGAAATATCGTTCGATGTTGATGGTCTCGTTTGCCTCTTGAATATTGAATCGTTCACTATGTTGTTGTTGCTAGATATTTTCTCAGCCGCTTGCGCTCCAGCACCGCCGCCAGATTTTCCTTTGTTTCCCCCAGACGACGAGTTCGATATCGGTTCCCTGAACACTTTCATCGTATCCCAAGCCTTACAGCTCGGACATTGGCCGTACCACTGCGCGTAATCTTCTCCACAGTCTTGACATAAATATCTCGTTTTCGTTTTCTGTCCCCCTGAACTCGATGACGATGCCGCTCGACAACTTATCATATTATTCGTTTGACGACTGCGAGTGTTGTTGTTGTCACAGACGAAGAAGCGAGTTGTTGTTGATATTATTTTAAGTCCTCTCCGTGACGATGTCGCAAAAAGTTTACTGCTACTATTAAGTCGTTGTTGTTTGAAAATGAAACGACTCAGACGATGATGGTTGTTCTGTTTAGTGTTTATTTGCATCGCTGCTCTTTGATACAAAGTCATCATATTTATCATCATCATCATCACTAGTATTACTATTATATTAATAAGCGCGTCGCGTGGAGTGTAGTCTGTGCAGCAGTCGACAGTGAAATTACCCTGAATTACTGAATTACTGATGCTATTAAAATACGACGAGCGTATGCGATCGGCTATTAGGCTTTCTCTACAAACTCTCTCTCTCTCTCTCTCTCTCTTCGAAACCGAGAAAGACACACAGACACAAACAAATAAACACAAACAAATAGCACATCTTCTTATCTTACCATCCGTACGTTTGCGGCCATTTCGGCTTTTGGTCGCTCATTAAAACCTTTGGAAATTTGAACATAGTCCTCGCGCGCTCTTTTTCCTCGCGAGCGTATTTCTGCCTATACGTATCGATCATCCACTCAACTTCTCGGATCTCTTCGTGTTTCGAATCGATAGAAATTGCCGTTTCCAAATCGCGCTTCGCTTCTGCAAAGTTTCCTCTGTACACGTGTGCTCTCGCGCGTCTCGTATATAACTTGAAGTTTCTCACTTGATCTGGCCAAGCCAGTTCGGCTTCGTCCAAATTTTTAATCGCGGCTCCGTAATCTTTCATACCGACGCATGCCGACGCGATGTTCATTAAACAAAACGTCTTGTTCTGGTTAATTTCGTATTGTCCCATCCTTTGATCCGAAGCTTTTACGAGATTCATAATACTTAAAGCTTGTCCGTATTTTAAGAGAGCCTCTTCGAAATTTTTCTTCACGTAAAGTAAATTTCCTTCGTGACGGAGCGTGCACTGCTCGTTCAAAGCGCCGACTAAATCTTTCTGTTCGACGTTAATTTTGCGATTCACTCTCGCATCAAATTTTTCGTGACCTTCGTTCTCTGGCTGTTGCAAGTATTTGATCATGCGATGTTCCAACTCGTCTTCTTCGACGTGACCGTTATCGACGAGTTCTTTCGCTCTTTGGAGCATTTCGATCACGCGTGGGTTCTTCGCCCACTTTCCGAAATCGCCTTGTTCGTCGTTGCAAAACGTTTGAATGATTCTTCTAAGGAATTTATTTTCCATAAAAGGCGCAATGTTTTGCTGCGCTTCGTAATCAGATTCCAAGACTTTGTCTCGAAACGCGCACGCTTCGACTCTATGCCCAACGCGTTCTGCTCTCCTAATTTCTTTCCTTTGATGTTCTTGAACAGTAGCTCTGTTCTCTGGTTGTTGACAGAACTGTTTAAACGACGCAGCGAACTGGTCCTCGTTACCACCTCCTTGGCCACCACCACTGCCTGGATTGCCCATTAAACCGTCCATTTTATTATTCTTATTATTCTTATTCTTATTCTTATAGATTTATTTTGTGCGTTGTTTTGTTCAGATCTCGTTTTATAAAATGAATATATAATGAAGATCGCGATGTGTGTTCTATTCGTTCTCTATCGTGCTCGCTCGAAATTCCGTAATACGCGAGAGTATTATTTTTTATATGAACCTCAAAGACGACCACGAGTATGTTTATTTGTCCTCGTCTTACGTATATACTCTTCTTCTTGATTATTATTATGAGAGGAAGTATGCTACTGTAAAGTGTGGTCAATGAGAGAGATTTTTGTGTAAAGTGATTTTGGAGCGTTACTTTTTTTTTTAAAGGTCACTGCTGCGTGATTGACACAGACAGACAGAAGACACACCGGTCAGCAAAACCTTAATAATACACGTAATAATAAGAATAACATAGAAATAATTAAATATGTTCGCTGTTACTAATGCCTCTATTGTATTGTTAAGAAATAATAATAATAATAACAATAAATTAAACGGTCGTAAAACTACTTCTGCTACAACTCGTAACAGTAGTAATAACATCAATACTACTACTACTGAAGAAGAAGAAGAAGAAGATCGATTGGATAACATCATCATCATCAATAGAAAGAAGACGGCGACGAAGAGAAGAGATGTGATGAACAAATTTGCATTTGCATCGTTATCATCAGTATTATTTCTGCAAGAACAATCATTAATTGAACCCGCTTATGCTATTTTACAAGGCAACGATGAAGACGACGAAGCGTTCCTTGCAAAAGCAAAGTCGAACAGGAATCAGAAACTGCAACAAGAGCGAGAGAAACAAGTGAAATACGCTGGAGAGAAACTCGGGAGATCGACCGGTGATGTTGCAGCTTTACAACTCGCGGTTTTGAAAATCTCTAAAGCTGGAAGTTTAATAGATCAAGATTTAATTTATGGTGCCGCAGCTGAGTTAGAAACCGGGAACTGGGAGAAAGAGCTAACGAAATCGGCGTTTGGGACCGACGCTTTGACTTCTGCGTTAGCTTCGTTGAAGAAGGAGTGCTCTGATGGCAACGCGAGTGGGGCGAAAAAGGCGTACGTTTCCGTTGCAAATGCTTTGAAACAGACGGCAAAAGCTTCAGATGTCGCCTCTCAATTGAAATTCCTTTAATATATATATATATATATATGTGTGTGATAAATATAACAGCAGTACTCGTAAATCTTTCTTTTTTCTCAACGCTCTGGCGTCAATTATTATCGTTAAAAAGGATCAGACGTGAAGAACTCGTTCGCCTCTTTCGCCTTGACAAACTTCACTAGAGAGGAATATTTACCCATCAAAGGTTTAATAATAGCCCAAACTGGTTTGAAAACGAACGGCGCGTCAACGAGCAATACTTGCGAAATCCGTTTTGGATAATAATCGAATATGCAAGAGATGAAAAATTTCGTAAAGTCTATATCCGCGTTCTTCATCGAAAAGCCTCTCAAATCGTATACGCACATTACAGTTTCTTGCTCGAAACCTTCTGCTTTAAGTTCTGCTAATCCTTCGTCCAATAGTTTAACGCATAATTTCTGCGTGTCTTCCAATACCCTTGTCCCGACGTCGTGTTTTATTAAAGTCACTAGAACGACCGGTCTTCCTAAGATATCTCTTTCATCCATGAGCACTGCTTTCCCTGTTTTAGCTTCTTCGACGACTGACTGTGCGTTCAATGCTTCTATTGAGAAGTTTCCATCGCGCCAATTTTGATATTTCAATATTTTCTTCAAAGCCTGTTCCTCGTCCAACTTCCTATCGCGAACGAACCAGTCGATTATTGAGTCATCGACTGTCGCGAGCTCTTCAGTGTTTTTTGATTTTAACTCCTCTCGAACTTTTAAGACTTCATCTTTGTTGAACACGGCTAAGACTAATCCTGATTCTTTAGCCCTTTCTATCGATTCTTTACTTGCATTGATATTAGTAGCACTACTACTACTAAAGTTATTTATTATTAAACTTCGTGATGATGATTTTCTTACAGTTGTTGTTTTTGTCGTTGTGTTCTTCTTGGTAATAGTTCTACAATTGCTAAAGCTGAGTAATTTGTTCTTAAAAGATCGTTCAGAACTTACTGAGACAATCGAAGATATCATCATTTTATATAAAAATATATATATTTTAATATACTCCTATTGGCAATCAATTTAATAATAATAATAATAATAATAATAAATACGAATGCGTTACTTTGTTTTTGAATTATTGTAAAGAAGAGATTTCAGTGATAATAATTTACAGCACTGCCATCATCAGACTGATGCTGACATGGCTGATTGCTGATTTAATGAAAAATGAAAAATACACATACCCGCCTACCGTAATACGTTGCTATCACTAATAGAACTAACTATTTATCCAGCGGTCAACTTCTTCATCATCCTCTTCATCTTCATCATCCTCTACTTCATCATCATCGTCGTCATCATCGCTATTGCTGCTATTACTATTGCTACATTCATAGTCATTACCGGCATCGTCATCATCGTCATCAGTATTTGAGTTCGTACGTTTTATGAGAGAGAAATCTAGTCTTGGAACTGCGTAACCGGGCGACATTTTTCTAGGCGTCAAAGTTCGACCCCAACTGATTTCTTCAACGGGAAGCCCGTAATATTGTGAAGACTTTGGTAGAGGTGTCCATTTATCGCAATCGTCATCATCACTTTGCGACTGTACGGCTTCGTCGTTAAATCTTCCGGCTATATCTTTCAACTCGTATGGAACTATTTCTCCTCGAAATACGCGCGCGATAATTTTGCCCAGCTGTATGACATCAGCTTTCAAATCTTTACCTTCGTTTTTTGCATTAATACACTCACGTTTTATGTTCGATCGTTCAAGTTTCTCTATTCGTAAACTATCCTCGAGTTTTCCTATCGTTTCTTTCGTCACCGCGCAATATGAGCACTTTTCTTCTGCCGTATCATTTTTTTTGCTCTCTTCGTCATGATCATGATCATCATCTACATCGTTTTGTCGTGTATTTATGAAAACGTTGTGAATGATTTCAAGTCGTCCTCGAAAAAGGTTTGATTTCCGAGCAATATCACTCAAAGCCTCGGCGCATATCGTTCTTTTCCTTCGCGCCGATTTCGTTTGTTCGATTTTCTCCTTTAACGATTGTTCTATTTCAGGTTCACTCGTCGCTATCGTTTGTTGTCGTTGCTTTTGGGTCACTATCGCTCCTCCCGATTGAGTATTTTGACGTCCGAATACTGTCGATGTCGATGTCGTTGTTATTGCCGATACCTTCTTCAACAAACTCACTGACACCAACGAAGGCGTTTTTGTTCTTCGTTCTAGTTGTTTTTTTTGTTGCGCGCTCGTTGTTGTGAGCGAAGAAGAACTTGTATTGTTGTTGTTATGCCTCGCTGGTTCTCTCGGCTTTAGTTTTGGAGCTATCGGTGGCGCCGTTTGTCTTCCATTAGTATTTCTCTTTTGTTGTTGTACATTTATTGCTCGTTGTTGTTGTTGTTGTTGCGTTCTTGCTATCGCTGCGTTTGACGAAGTAGTCGTAGCAGTGGTCGTAGAGAGAACCACTGGTCGTTTCTGCAAATATCGACTTTGTTGCGTTATCGTAGGTAAAGTAGACTGCGCGCGTTGACGCTGTATATTAACCGCACTATTATTTTGACTACTACTCATCTTCTTCGCGTTATTCGTCGTCGTCGTCATTAATAACGAGTTTATCCTACTGACTCTCTTCTCTGTAGTCGTACGATCAGCGAAGCCAGGACAACTCGATTTGCTTTGACTTTTCCCGTCGTCGTCGTTCTCGTCGTCTCTTTTTATTTGTTTATTAGGTAATAGTGTTGCTATAGTACTACTATTAAGCGCTTTCGCGTTTGAAGGAGATGAACCGAATCGTGCGTGCGTTGCATCGTTCAACGTCGATTGCTTTTGTGCTCGACTCTTCCTCGTTCGCTGAGGTGCGAAACCGAACATAAAATATTTTCGTCTGTCTACTACTGCGTTGTTTTTAAATATTTAGTTGTCTGCTGTGTTCCTGCTGTATTCGCACTATTAAATTTTGTCCTACTTATTATCTCTACTACATACTCGTATTGCAATAATTTCAGTGCTCTGCTCATCACGATGATAAATATGTAAATTTTCGATGCGAGTGACTCGTATGAAAAAGTCACATAAGACAACGCACTGATTGCGCGTTTATTATATATATATATATATATTAATATATATAAATACAAATTAAATGATGATGGCAACGACGCGAACGACACGAGCGTGTGCGAATGTATTATCGACGATTCGTGATGAACACGTGATGAAGAACGGGATCAGAAAATGCTCGTCATACTATTATCGTACTACTAATTTTGAAAGAAGAAGAACGAAGATGATGATGATGATGATGACGATTGTTTCATCGACAACATCATCATCGACATCGGATAAGAATAATAAGAATAAGAATAATAATAATAATAATAAGAATAAGAACGATTTTCTGCAATCGCAAGGATTAAGCGCCGATACAGCGAAAGATTCGATCCAGAAATTCGCGAACGATAATAATTGGTTACCCGAAGTTGTAAATTCGAGAATATGCATGGTCGGTCTTTCCTTTGGATGTCAAAAGGAAGTGAGCGAACACGTTTCTTTACTCGATCAAGTACCGACTAGCGTAGTTCAATTAGCATTACTCGTTACAGCTATTTTGTATGCATCAACTGAACCATTTAAGTTTAATCCTCAAAATGGGTACACCGCTAATCCGAAAAGTTTAGAAGGCGTAAAAGATACGCCAGGGATGTTAGTCGTCGAGAAGTGCAATTTTACGCCGAACGTGGAACTAACGCATGGACGAATTGCAATGATTGCGTTCAGCGTTATCGCACTGATCGAAGCAGTTTCTGGCAAACCTTTTTTTGGTAATTAGAATATATACTAAAAAAATCTATTTATTTATGTATATCTATGTTTAATCGTTCGACCTTTTGGCTTGTTTGATTCTTTCAAACGACGCGCCTACAGGTTCTCCAGTAGGAGTAGAATCGTCATCGTTTTCTCGCTTCTTCCCAGTTATCATGCCCCCGAATACTCCAGAAGGGACCGTTGTCTTTATAAAATCTTTGTCTCCATCGTCATCGTCATCATCATCATCTCCTAAATCAATTTCTTCTGGATTTTTCGGAACGTCTTCTCTATCGCCGCCTACGACGTGCGATTTTACAAATCCAGCTATTGGCGCCGCGTTACGATTTTCCAATTCTTCCCTCTCTAATTGTTTCATCAAATCTTCTTCTTCAAATCCATCGTCTTGCGGGTTCAAAGCATTCGCTGGGACTTCAACGACGGCCATGTTAAAGTGCATTTGAGAAAATGAAGCCGCTACAGATCTCTTCACGCGCAACATATCGCGAAACGTATCCTCATTCCCGTTTTTGACTTCAAAATCGTTCCATTGGCCCCAAAACGTACCGTCCTGAGCAGGGTTCGAAAATTGACTCGCGTGAGTATACAACGCTCTCGCTCGGTCGATTTCACCTAAAGAAACTTCTAATTCAGCGTACTTGATGCAAACGATTTTCGTCGCATTATCATCTAATTTATTCTTCTTCTTCTTCGTCGTTCCGCCTTCACCTTCATTATTGTCATCATCATCGTCAATGATGTTCTCATAAATCGATCGGACTTTACCTACACCAAAGAAATCCATCGCGCGCTTGACGTAAATATCCAAAACTTCAATCTTATCAGCAGATGAGTTGATCTTTTTCAAAGCTTGCTCGTAAATATCCATCGCTCGTTTGGAGAGACCAAATTGTTCCTCTAACTTTGCGTATTCTAAGAAAAACTCCTTGCAATTTTTCGGTGGAGCTTGCTCGCAACACTGCTCGAACAAATCTCTCGCGCGTTCGACTTTTTTATCTTGAAATCTAGTAACAAACTGCGTCAAATACGCGCGCCAAATTTCGAGAGAATGCGGAAAGTTGAACAAATTAACTCCACGCTCGTAAACGTGGAACGAATCTTCGAAAAATTTCGACTCTTGGAGCATAGCCGCGTAGTTCAAAATAATTTGCGGCGTAGCAATGCGCAAGTCGAGAATTTTTTCGTACACGACTCTCGCATTTTCAGGCGAAACTGACTCTTCCAAGTCGCAATAAAACGTCCATAACTTGATCGATTTGTGCACTTTTTCTTGCACCGGTAACGAATCGTACTCTTTCTTGGTTTGTTGTGATAAATTTTCGATTTTTTTCTGTTCTTCTTTGTGATTTATGAGCACTCTTTTCATGAGCGTCAAAGCTTGATTGAAATTTCTATGTCGCAATTCGAGTTCAGCGAATTCACACCAGATTGATGCGAGTTCATCTACACTTTTGAAGTTTGGCGATTTCGTTGCTTTTTCAAAAATAACTCTCGAATTCGCCAAATCGCCGTGCACTTCGTAAAACTTTGCAAACTCGATCCAAACTTGCGATATTGATCCAATAGAAACTTTTGCATCGACGGTTTGTATGGCTAAAGAATACGTGGACACGATTTCCTTCGAAGAATTTAAGAGCGAAATGCGCTTTAACCATTCATGAACGTTGTGCGGGTTTTGTCGCAACATTACGCTCGATAAAAGAATCGGTCGTCGCTCCATTAAGTGCTCTAAACGAGCCAAACGTAACTCAATATCGTTCGTTTCATTATCATCATCATCTCCATCATCTTCTTCGTCGTCATTTGCCATTTTGGAACTCAAAACGTTTTCTTCAAACGCGGCGTACGCGTCGAAAATGAGCGAAAAATCTCTCACCGTCATGACTGATTCCAATCCTTCTTCGTAAATATCTCTCGCTTTTTCAAACATTCCTCTGCGAATGTAATAATCGGCTAAAGATGACCATAGTTTTCCAACCTCATCAGTGAACTTTCTAATAGCCGTTCTAAGAATCGCCGATACGTTGATCTCTTCTTTCTGAAATTCGTTTTGTTTATTATTATTATTAGTGACATTTTTAGTGATCAAATCGCATAGCTCGAGCCACATTTGGTGTTTCGATTTATTCAACAACGAAACGAAGCTATCGTCGTTTACGATTTCGACCAATCGTTGACTACTTTCCATGATTCGCCCTCTGTTTTTAAGAAACGCGATGAATTCCTCGGCGTGCGTCGGTTCAAATTGAACGTATCGTCTATAGACCCTACAAGCAGTTTCTACTGGAATTTTATCCGAACTCCTTATGAATGGTAAATATACAGTGGACCAAAATTTCCCGTGTTCCGTGATATCTAACGATTGTAAAGCTCTATCGCAAACTTGCCTCGTTTTCGTGATTAAGTATTGATCTTGCCATAAACATTTGACGTAAACTTCCCAAATCTCGAAATCGTCGTGTATGTTATTAATACATCGTTCAAAGACCATATTAAGTTTATTAAAGATACTACTACTATTACTGGTGATGATCAAATCTTTTTTAAGCCATCTTAAGTACTTTAACCATAAGTTCCTAGATTTCGGATTAGCTTTGACGGCTCGTTCGTAGACGACCATTATTTTTTCATCCTCATCCTCGTCTTTACTAGTATTGGAAGTTAATAAGTAGGTTACGTACTTATCCCAAACATCTTCAACGAACGGGTTTTGTAAGCAGTTCTCTTCAAAGACTAGATCAGCGTCTGATATGTTGATATGATTTCTTTTTGAATCATCGAATGTCATTATTATTATTAATAATAATTATTACGTCTTGTTAATTATTTTATTTTACAGAGTAGTAGTAGTAGGTGCTGTGAATAAAATGTAAAGCGTGAAGAAAAAAGAGAAAGAAGAGAGAAAGCGAGAAACAGGAGATGGGGAGAATTTCATGTTCAATTTACGTAGGCCTAGGGCGAAATGAAACCGTGAAGGAGAAAGTGCCCAGTTGACGTATCAAATCCGAGCCTTTAAAAAATCATATACAGTTGATCGTAGACCAACAACCGAATGCCTCGAGCGGAATGCAAGGCCCGAGACTTATCGATCCCACGCATCGTTCATGATCGATGACACAGTGTATCAGGTAAGTGCAGATAGTGGAGTTAAGTGAAATAATTTATCTAAAATTGAATGTTTTTAGTAAAATGTTTATTAAAAAGGTAATTTTAGTACTTCTTTAATCAAAATATTTTACAATTTACAATTTTGAATACGAAAATTGTTCTTGCTACGGACCCCACGTATCTTTGCGCTTGGGGTAATAATTATATAAGTGACCATTAGGGATATTAATTAATTGCTAGTTGAAAACAAACCAATCCGAACTCGGTTTTGATTCATTTCGAAATCGGAATTTTTGTAGTGCGCGCTATTAAATAGCGACGCATTTTCGTCACACAAAAACAATATAGGCCTAGGGCGAAAATCAATTGGAAGTGAAATGGGTGTTCGTCTTTCGATGGTGCAATCGTAAAGCCAAACGCGAATATTTTGAGCAAGCTCAAACTTATTCCCCAAGAAAAATTATATTAATCATGTAGCCGTATAAAACGACTAATTAACTGATTAAAGTTAATAGAACAGATACTACACTTGATCAAAGCTCAATGGCTTGGAAAAGTACTCTTTGTGGGCGTCATGAGCTCTTGATAAAGAAAAAAAAATTTCTGAAGTATTTTTTTGATTTAGTAAGTGTTTCTTTTAGCTCTTTAACAAAGTTTTAAATTTTTGTACTCAAATAAAATATATTGATCTTGTGCAACCTCAGAAATTTACTCAGTCGTGGCTCGTCGGTATGTGATAGTCGCCTTTTACTACTATCACGCCAGGAGTCACGGCACCTAATGAGTCAATTTAATTTCTTGTCTCACCTTACCAATAAATCACATTGGTTTCTCCTCCCTACTTTTTTATCACCCTAGGCCTACCTATAAATTCGCTCGATGAACACCGCCTTTATGGAGTCTTCCACATCGCTATTGCTATGAGCCGTGTGAAAAAACTCGTTTGCTCTAATCCTTTTGTCGCTAAAAGCGTTTTCTTGCTACTATCATCATCATCATTAATAACATCTTCTTCGCGCTGAAAATATCTACACGCTTGTTCGTAAAAGGGAGAACTCGTCATCCTCCTCCTACTACTATATTCGACTATTTCATTATTAATTTCCGTCATATCAGGAGCATGATTCACGTCTTCAATAATCAACTCTCCAGAATCGACATTGACAAAGCATCGCAACATAGCACAGCCGGAAATTCCAGTAACGTTTAAAACGCGCTCGATTCGAGCTTTTACTAACGAAAGCAACATCGTCGTTTTATTCTCTTCAACAACAAGTGGATTGAACTCTTTCATACTATCCAAGTATACAAACTTTTTCTTCTTTTTAATAAGTTGTTGATCGTCTTTCTCATCGGCACAAAAAACAGAACACATAGGATCCAAAGCTTTCATTTTTCCCTCCGGTCCAATACCGCCGGCGTAGATTTTCAACCAACGCGATGATGATGAATTTTTTGAAACGAATTCATATGACGCTGATGATGATGATTCATCATCATCACCGACACAAGAACAAGAACAGCATGATCCCGTTTCTACGTACGGCTCAATCACAAAGTTATTCTGGATATTGTTGATACAATTTTTCCTGCATTCGTATGCAAAAAGCTCTAAATCGTTCGCACTTTGAACGCGCTTGAAAAAGCTCTCATCAAAGAATTGACTTTTAATGAACAACTCTGAGCTGTTGAACTCTTTCGTTGACTCGACGAAGATTCGACTGGCGCGAGAAATATTAGAAGAGACGGGTTCGTCCGCCATCACCGCGAGCGCGGATTGTAATATGACTCTTTTCGGTATTCCCTTTACGCCTGGAATTTTCAGTTTTTGTAAAGCGCTGGACATGAATACTCTATCCGCCGCTCTTGTTGCCAAAGCCGCGGATGTTCCTGTAAACATAATCCCAGCGGATTGAAATATTTTCCGCAGCCTGCAATCGTTCTTAAGATTTTCGTTGTTTTCTTTAACTGAATTACTACTAGTACTGTTGTTGCTGTTGTTGTTACTGCTGTTTACCACCATCATACTCGGACAAATGAAGACTATTGCGTTTTCCTGAGGCGAGACAAAGTTTTGCGCAAACGCGCCTACGGTTGTTGTCGTCGTTGTCATCAAATTTATATTCTCTTTATCTTCGTTTATGCGCTGAAAATCGATCATTAAGTTCGGGCGCCGTCTCTCAGGCCACGTGTTTTTGTTACTCTTCTTCGCGAATATGTGCGTTTCGGCTTCTTGCGAAGAGTTTGCGTAAACGCATTGGTAAAAATCGTTGACGTTTTTCAATATCCACACAGGCGTAGAACGTTCGAGATTACTACTACTACTACTACTTATATTACTTTGTTGTTGTTGCGAATCAGAATCTGTCGCAGAAGTACTGATGACTACAGCAACAGGTATCGGTTTCATATTTTTGTTTCTGAGCAAAGATTCGTAAACCTGAGCGGCGTTCCATTTAGACGTTTTAGAGTGAAGATTAAAAAAGATATAAACCTTTTGTTCAGCAAAAGATTGAGAAGAAGAAGAAGAAGAAGAATAGCTCTTTCTTGATAAACATATTCTCGTATAACTATCTTTTATCTCCTTTCGCGTACGAGCTATGCCACTTCTTTTAAATGCACCGATTGAAGATGCGAATAAATGGTGCGCCACAAAATCAGCCGGCGACGCGTTTGCATAGTTTTTATTCTGTAAAACGAAATTCGTCGTTGACTTTAACAGCGTATTCAAAGGAGTATTATTATTATTATTACTATTCATCTCAATATTAGATGGAAGCAATGAAACCATTTTCCCTCTTTTTCCTTCAATTACTGTCCCGTTGTCAATTTTTACTCGATGCATTTGAATTGCGCTCTTCTTCTTCATTTCGTTATCATCATCATCATCATCATCGCGAGGTGAAGAAAAATCTAAGAAGATTGTTTTTGTATTATTATTATTATTATTATTATTATTATTATTACTTTCATTATCGCGAACGAAATCATCCATCGAAGAATACAAAAACAAAATAACTTTGGTCTGATTTTCAAATTGTTGAAGAGCTGCGATCATTCTCTGAAACGCCGATATTAACGCTCGTTTATCAGCGCTCGAATCGAACTCATCGAAATTCAGTATTAAGTTGTATCGAATTTCAACAACGATACTATTATTATCAAGCTTCTCATCGTCCAAATCTTCATCATCATCTTCTTCTTCCTCTTCTGCTTCTATATCAAGTAATGGCATCATATCATCATCATCATCATCTTTACTGTTATTATCATTATTATTTAGAGATGATTTTATTGATAAAAATGCCTTTTTCGTTCGTCTTTTCGTTCGTTGTAAGTTAGAGAAGAAAGCCGCGTTGGACTTTGTTCTCGTTAAAGATGATGTTGGGCGATGTTGTATCTTCGTTGTCGTTGTCGTCGTTGTCTTCGTCATCATCAACAACAAAAGTATCGAATGAAATCAAATATATTACACTGAGAGAGTGAGTGAGAGAGAGAGCATTATTATTATTATTATCATCGCATTTTTTCTATTCTTATAGATTATGATCAGTCTCGTCGTCGTGTCTTATTCATAATAAAAAACGATACAAATTTATGGACGAATGCAACTTGTTTTAAAGCGGAAAAGGGAAAAAAAAGATGCCGGCGTAAAAAACGTACTCGTAAATCAATAAACGCAGTAACGCACGCGCATCTAGCAGTAAAAAAGAAAAAAGCTAAAATTTAACTATATTACATACGCTTATGCGACCAACAACACGTTGTTTGCGTCGAAACCTTCTCCTATTTGTGGCCAATCTCTTGCTAATCTCCATTCGCCATCGACTTTAAATTTGATGAGATACGTTCCCGGTGCTAAACGAGCATCGCCTGTAAACGTCGAAGAACCACCTTCTACAAAAGCTGGATAAAGTTGAACACCTCTGGTCCAATTATCAAAATCGCCCATCATGATTACATCCGACGCAATGCCGTGGTATTCAATCGGTACCGTTCTCACGACTGTAGAATCTAAGTCTTTTGCATTCTTCGATAATTCTGACTCTATTAGTTGTAATCTAACGACAAACTTTTCTAATTTTTGTTCCCCTCTTTTCCTTCTCGTTATGTCTTCGCCACTTTTTGATATATCGTTTTGCGCGTCTCGTATTAAACGTAATAACTCGCCCGATTCTTTCGCCGCGCTATATAAAAGCTCGTTCGCTCTTTTCAAATCGCCATCTCTGGTTAAAAGAGTCTTCTCGAGATATTTCGCGAATGCGTTCGACGAAGCCACGCGTTCGTTCAATCTCGTTCTTAGCGTTAACATTTGGTCGTACAAGCGTCTTTGCGAACCGCCTCCAAAGTTATTCTCCGTATCACTTTTTACTTCTACTTTTTTCTCTACTACATTTTCTTCTTCTTCTTCTTTTACTTTATCATTTTGTTTTGTACTGATGTTTGAAGACGAAGACGAAGAAGATTGTGACGTAGAAGCCGAAGCCGTTTTACTCTTTTTCTTCCGCAACTCTTCGTTTGCCTTTTTCATTTGTTCCAAAGACTTTGCTAATTCTTGCACGCGCTTTGACGATGAACTCATCTTTTCCTTTCTTTCATCAGTATTACTATTATTATCATCGTCATGATTACGTTCTTGTTCTCGCGAGAGCTTATTCAATTTCTGCTCGGCCTTTTTCGCAACGATCTCCGCTCGTTCAACAGCCTTCGATGCTTCGATTAACATTTTCTGATTCTCCTCTTCGTCGAACGATGAATACGACGAATGAGCAGATGATGAATGAGCAGATGATGATGATGATGATGATGATTGAGCGCGTGCTATGGATACATAATTAGTAAGCACTCGATGTGGATATTGTTTGTGCTGTCTTTTATGCGGTAGGTAATAATGACACAGCTTCGTCGTCATCGTCGTCGTATATAAGAAAGAGAGGGATATACGTTCAGTTTATTATCTGCAGCGTGTTAATATAATAATCTGTTAATATAATAATAATACGCGTAATAATAATAACTAATTCCATACTATCAAGTTTGCTGCTGCAGTGCTGCTGATGGTCCTCATACCTCATTAAATTTATTACCCTACTACTAACAAGCAAGTACAAAATAATAATACTCCTTGAATAAGAGTAGGCGGGAGTATTTATTCTAAGAATATCTACGAACGAGTGAAAAACAATAACGAATAACAACGACAACAGCATCAGGTCCTCATTTATTACTCTATAATATAGTACTCTTTGAATTACATGCGTAAGAATATCACGATAGTAATAAATAAATAAACGAATTATAATGGCCTCCACTACTGGAGCAAAGAAACTCGCTCAAACAGCGGCTACTACTGCTACTGCTACTACGACTACTACAACGAATAAGATCGTCGAGCAGTTATTAAAAGTTGCGCCTTGGAACATCACTGGCCCTGCTTCGGACCCGGAGTGGCAGAACGTCCCAGTGAAAGCGGATCAATATCGATCGAAGGCACCGGTGTCTTTTTACTCTCAACCAGATCAAGTGAAGATACCGAATGCAGAGGCGGATAGAATTTTTAACGTTCGCTATTACCCCAGAGATGCTCGAAGAGCTTTCGAACCAGTTTTACATGGGAAAGATAGTGTCGTATCGATTAAAACGATTTCGAATAAGATGACCAGTGAAGAACTCGATGAAATCTTAGGCATGAAACTAACAAACGTGGACGATCATACGAAGTTCTTCCCAGGGAAGAGAGATCGATCGCAGGATTATCATCATAAATCATCTGGCTATCGCGCCGTGCCGTTATTAGAAAACCCTGGCGGAGGGTATACGTAATAATAATAATAATAATAATAATAAAAGTTAAAGAACACACGAACGACGAACACTTGTGCGCGCGCGCGCAATCGCGAACGCGCGTTTGTAAAATGATACATAAAAAATGATGGCGGAGACGTGTGATGTGCGCCTAATAGCAGCAGAGAGAGTGAGAGTGAGCAGAAAATTAGTATACCAGCATGAATGTATATGAAATTCTGTCATGATTTGTCTGTTTCATTTTCTCGCGTATTCTCTATTTTATTTCTTATTTCCGCCGCGCGCTTTGTTATTTTATTAAATGTTTGTGTGTGCATTCCTCTTTTGATGATATGCAAATAACTTCGTAAAGAACGCGTCAGAGTTTACGCAACAACAGAACTTCCTCTCTCGTTCAGAATAAATCGATCATCAATAGATCAAACAATTAATAGAGCGTGAATGGGTGCATTATTCAGCGTTCTCAAGCACTATTTCAGCAGTGCTGCTGATAAAGCGCGAGAGTTTAAGATAGTCATCGTCGGCCTGGACAACGCGGGGAAGACGACTACTTTGTATAAAATGCACTTGGGCGAAGTCGTACAAACACAACCAACGATCGGCTCAAACGTCGAAGCTGTAAAACATGATAACGTATCGTTCGAAGTGTGGGATTTAGGGGGACAGAGCTCTTTAAGGACGCAATGGGAATCCTATTATAAAGGGTGTGATGCGATGATACTAATGGTCGATAGTACTGATAGGGGAAGAATGAACTTATCGAAACAAGAGTTGTTCAAGATGTTAGACGCGGAGGAAGTGAAACAAAACCCAAAATGTTGCGTGCTAGTATTTGCGAATAAGCAAGATTTACCAGATGCGATGACAGTAGTTGAA
>Ga0209710_1001147_pt1 | contig 21130 bp, 11 predicted proteins | sample ArcticOcean_MG_C_5_FD_187436 | JGI IMG/M metagenome (GOLD analysis project Ga0209710, IMG submission 187436) | Marine microbial communities from western Arctic Ocean - ArcticOcean_MG_CB4_138 (SPAdes) (version 2) | ecosystem: Environmental > Aquatic > Marine > Oceanic | place: Arctic Ocean...
TATTATTTCGTATTTGTTTTCTGTCTGTCCTTGCTCGATTTGAAAAAACGGCTTAAAAAGTCACCCGCCGAAAAAAACGCATAAAAAAAAGAAAAGGAGAACGGAAATTAAATCTTCTTCAGATCTCCGCTCGCGCTACTCTATATAGAATGGTCTCATCATCAACGTATACGTACAAACGAGAACAAACGAATAAAGAAACTGTTAATGATAACGATGATGATAATAAAGAAAACGATTATAGTAATAATAGTAAAGATAACAGTACTAATAACGACCCATGGAAAGGTGTTTCTGATTTAAGGGGAGATCAACATTATATTAACTTAGGAGTAGCAAGGAACGCGACGGCGTCGGAGATCAAACTCGCGTATAGGAAGAAAGCGAGAGAACATCATCCAGATAAGGGAGGAACGGAGGAGATGTTTGATAAAGTACAGAAAGCGTTCGAGTGCTTAATTGACCCAAGGAAACGCGAAGTCTATGATACGTTACAGCACGTTGCGAAGTATAGATATATCCCAGGCGTAACGCAGCGAGCAGCTGGAGGAGAGGACTTGCTGTTGGACGATATTGCAAGGTTAGGGTTAGAGACGGACGCATCGACGCAACTTGTTGTGTTATGTGAAGTCTGTGGACGACCATCGACGCGCATATGCATTTGCTCTTTATATTACTGCGATTTCTGTGAACGGAAGCAACATTGGAAAGGCGAGTTTGGCTTACATTGGCCGTGTACACAATCGGATAACTTGAAGATCGAGCTCGGGAAGAAGGATTTAGAGGTGAAAAAGAAAGAAGACGCGAGAAGACACGAATTGGAAGATCCAAACTTTCGAGACCCTTCTGCTTTGCGCACAATTCGAGAGTTCAAAGAGAACGCCGCAGAGATTTATAGCGGAAAAAAAACGAAAACGCATCACACGAAGTACTTCGACATGCGCCTGAGCAAATATTACATGTGGGCACAAACAACGCGTCACGTGTATATCGCTGTCATGTTACCGACCGGCTATGAAGATAAACATCTCCACATGGAAGTTAAAGGGAGAGTGTTGGTCTTGCAAAGTGAAGACTCACCACCAGTGATTGAAAGGCAACTTGCGTTTGACGCCTCGGAAGAGTTTCCGATACAAACTTTACAAACAGAAGATAAACGATTCTTCGTCATGTCCGTTCCAAAAAAAACCATGGGCTTCGATATCAAACAAGCTTTCGAAGGGGATCCAGACTTTGCGCGCTGTTTGCAACCGCCGTATACTTTGTTCGAAACTAATACCGAAGTAATCATGGAATTTGAACTCCCATTTTGGATCGACGAGGCTGACGTTCGCGTGGATATCACGAAACGTTCCGTTCGCGTTCGCGTGACGAACGAAATCGACACAGAGCGAACGTTTTGGCGAAAAACATCTGGACCGGTTGAATTGCGAAGTAATTGGGAGGCGATTATTCCCGAAGAGTGTGCATGGTCCTTGGACGACGAAAGCATAAACTCAAGTGGTGAAAAATGTCGTATCTTGATGATTTGCTTCGCGAAACCAGAAGCCGACGAGGAGGAGAGAGATTTCAAGAAAGGAAAACGCCAAGATAATAGGTTCGCGACGTCAAAAGGCTCAATATCCGCGACTGCTGATTCTGGCGTGCGCTTTTTTTACGAAGACGAGGACGAGTTTGATCTCGAGGCGATGCTTATTGCGATGGTTTATATGGAGCAAGGAAAATGCTTCGTCCCCGCAAAACCGGAAGCCGTCTACCGTCCGCCATTTGATGCATCAAAGATTATAAGCGATGTCAATGCTTTGCCGGAGAGGATTCAAAAAATTCTCGAAACTATGCTAGAGGGAGAAGAACACTTAAACGAACGAGAAAATTTAGAAGCGCTTGGCAACAGTGTGCTGTGATTTTATTAACGGCAAAACAATATTATGCTAAACTAAAAACACTTCCTATATTTACACTAGCTATTATTACTAAACTACTAAAAATCTGGAATCATATCAGAGTCCGAGAGTTCTTCTTCTTCTAACCAAAAATTGCCAGAAGCATCGGAGTCCGATGCGTTTTCATCAAAGAGTTTGTGGGGTTCTGCTGTAGTTGTTGTCGTTGTTGACGACGACGAAAGGAATTTCTTATCGTTTGTATTTTCAACCAAAGCTTCTTGGTCTAATCCAATATAGGAATCAGACATGATAAATATAGTAGCGCTGCCAACATTCAATCCGCGTGGAAAATCATCGATTTGCAAGACTACTTCAAAATTATCTGCAAACTGTGCGCGTCTCATTGCGATGAGTTCACCGTTCGTTTTCTCGCCTACAACAATCCACCAACCTTCGTCTTTTTGTTTCGGCCATCTTGGCGCATACGCTCTTGGTGCAGTTTTGCGCCCAGTTCTTTTACCCGAACGTTTCAAAGATATTTGAATGCTAACATTTCTTCGTCCATCATTGCTATTAATTTTGTCAGAGTGTAAAGTGGCATTAACGTCCAAAAGCGGGAGGTTTGCGCAGACGTTAAAAATTGCCTCACTCTTCGATTTCGAAAGACCGCACTTTGATAGAACTTCATAAAACGCATTCTTGCGGTGAATGGCAAGAGAAACAAGCTCTGGAAGGCATGTAATTTTTGCAAATCGGTTAAATTTGGAAACCTGCTCGTCGCCGATATTCGGCAAAAGTAGTAAGGAATTATCATCTATCGCGAGACCTTGAATAATCATCTGATTGAGATTCATTATGGACAACGCTGCAGAGAGCCATCCAGCCTCACTGACGATTTCCGTCATCGCTTGCAATATTCGTTGCGACTGATCGAGAACAGATTTTGTATCCGTGTGATAATCTGACATTGGCAAAGGAAGTCGCAAAAAATGTGCCTGGAACAGCAACGAAGTCTTGACGTGAGGATCGTCATACGCTCTTTTATCAACTCTATATCCTCCAGCTTTGAGAACGTTAATAGCCAAATCAGCGTTCAGTTTATCCTCATTATGTCGAACGGGAGTTTCGTCATATTCTGCAACGTCACAAAGCGTCGTTAAAACATCTTCCAACGTATTTGATTTCTTCAAACGCTTTGAAAACACGGCCATGGTCTTGAAATTTAGGTAATAAAAGCTCGCGATTCTACCAAGCATTAAAGGCTTGATTGAATCATCGTCTTCATCAATAGCGACGCATTTGGCATTTGCAAGCGTTTCCATAGTTTCTTCAACCATTTCACTTAAGTACGCATTCACAGTATCGTGATTGGTATTTTCGAGATTGTAATAACTCGGATTTTTCATAGCGCGCCGAAAAAAATACGTCCACGTGAGGTAATCAACAGCATCTTGTTTCGATTTAATCGCACCGCCCACGACTTCGGCATTAAAGTGGTCTTCTAAACACTCATTCAAACACGATTCTACGGGAAAAGGTTCATATAGAAACTTTTTGTAGAAATTCTTCTTCGGTTCGTGAACGAGAACGACGCAACAGCCGCTCTTATCGAATTGCGGACGTCCAGCTCTTCCCATCATTTGCAGAACGTCCGTGATTGGAAAATCTTGATACCGCCTCGTTTTTCCATCATAAAACTCGGTTCCTTTAATAACAACTAAATGAGCTGGAAGGTTAACGCCCCAAGCTAAAGTTGAAGTCGATACCAACACTTGAATTTTGCACTCTGAAAATAGCTGTTCAGCCACGCTACGGTCTTCGGGAGATAAACCCGCGTGATGCAAACCTATGCCAAACTGCAACGTATGTTTCAGAGCCGGATCTTGAATATTTACTATTCGCTGTTCTAATTCATAGCTATCGCAGTGAACAAAAGCATCGGGGCTCTCGTCAGCAGCGGCGTAAGCAATCAAATCAAGTGCTGTCAATCTCGTTTGCCTCCTCGACGAGACAAAAACTAGAGCTGGTTTTGCGTTTGAGTGTGTTCGAATGGCCGCATACGTTGGTTTATTCATCGAAAGCATGCGCGGACAATAAAATTTTCCAGGAAAACCTTGGATGTGGCACTCAAGAGGCACTGGACGAACAGACGGGCGAAAGTTGAACAACCCTTCATCGTTTTCTATGCCAAGCCAGTCACCTAAATCTCTCGCATTGGCTAAAGCCGTCGATAATCCAACGATGCGAATTTTCGACTTTGTTCTAGCTGAAATGTAATTCATTCTTGAAACAATTGCTTCGAGAATCGGTCCACGATCGGCGCCTAAGAGATGGATTTCGTCGATGACAACAAGTTTCACCTTACTGACGTAAGAACGACTTTGCCAGTTTCTAGAAATGCCGTCCCACTTTTCAGGTGTTGCAACGATAATATCAGCTCGCAGCAGCGCTCGCAAATCCGGAGTATAGTCACCAGTAAGTTCAACCATTGTCTTCTTCACGACAGGACAGAAGTTTTTCTTCCAATCATCGACCCGCTCACGCACTAACGCTTTCAAAGGTGCAATGTAAACGACCTTGCTTCCTGGCGGTTCATCTCGAAACATCTTTAAAATTGTTAATTCTGACGATATCGTTTTACCCGAACCCGTCGGTGCACCTAAGAGAACGTTATGGTTCGTATGATAGAGCGTATGAAACGCTTGCGTTTGAATTGCATTAAAATGTGAAAATTTCTTTTCGTAAAGAGATTCATAAGTTGGATTATTCAACGCAGATCTTGGAAGCGGGTTCAAATCCAATAATTCCGTGTTCGGTGGCGGTTCCGAAGGAAGTACAATTTCTTCCAAATCAAGTTCTAGAAATGATTCACATCCTAACCAATATAAGTGCGTGCATCGCAGGAAATATTGAGGCGGTCGTGGTTCGAATATAGGAATTGTAAACGCCAGAGCTACCGTTCCCTCTTTGTATTGCTTTTTGCTCAAAGTGAAGGTCTCGGTATGATAAACGTGTTCATTCACGGGATCCTCGACCCAAATCAACCATTGCTGTGTTTGACCATGAACTTCTTCTCTCCACGTGAAGTCAGGAGTTAATGTTACACTGACACGAAGTACTGATTTTGTGATTGGTCTAACTACAGCTTCAAGATTAACGTGAGGAAGTTGTTCAACGCAGCGTTTAACCTGAGCTCCAACAACGGCGTTGAGTCGCAATAAATCACCTACTTCTTTTGCACTCATATCCAGCAATCGATCAACCGTGGCATCTTTTTCTTCAAGTTTATATATAGTCTCTGGCTTTAGCGTATTCTCGAATTGACGCAATGGCGAATGGTGAGGCCATAACCTTCGATCCACGGCCTTTGACAGAGTTAATAACGTTTCCGCGAGAGAAGGCCATCCGCGCTTGAGCATGAGCTCAAACAAAGCGCGACATATTCTGCTTGCATTCTGAGATATATAACTAGAATCTGCAACCAATGAAAACGATTCCAAACGCGCTCTAGATACGAATACTTGCAAAAGTAAATTCACTTTGGCAACTTTATCGCTCATATCTCCTTTAATTTCAATTGGACACGCAGAACGACGATTTCTTCGCAGCGCCTCGAGTTCGGGCATTTCATCCTCTCGAGGTGCAATGTTTTCAAACTCTGAAGAGTGTGCGATTGCGTGCAAAACTTCTGGCAAAGACATATGACGATTCATCATCTCTTCGAACATTTCCATCGAGGCGACTTTGATGTAAAAGTGGGATGCGATTCGTCCAGCTTCAGTTTGGTACAATTGACCAGACTGCTCGTCGAATCGAATCATTTTCGCCTTGTGTAACTTTCGCGCGGCAGTTTTGACTAAATTTCTACGATGCTCAATGAGTCCAGGATCCATACGAACTTCATCCCATGTCAAACCATATCCGAGTGGATTTTGTTCCATTCTCGTATGTAAATATGAGTAGCTCAACCATTGCGCTCCTTCGCGAACATTTGTCACAGTCCCGAGAACGATTTCTGCATTAAGATTATCTGCCAAGCATTCTATGAATTGTGACTCGATTGGTGTGGAGTGCGTCAACATCGAAACATACTTTGAAAGCTTTTTATGTTCGGTGATAATAACGCCCTCACCGCTTGTATCGAAACCAGGTCTTCCAGCTCTACCGAAAATTTGCTGAACGTCTAATACGCCAAGATCTTTAAAACCACCCGCACTTGCGTCATAGAGTTGCGTTCCTTTAATTATAACTTGATGCGCAGGTAAATTGACACCCCATGCTAAGGTTGCCGTACAAACTAAAACTTTAATCACCCCGGCTGAAAACATTTGTTCAACGAGCGTACGATCTTTTCTCAACATCCCAGCATTATGACATCCAAAACCTTTAAAGAATAGCTCTTTCATCTCTTGATTTCTTGATCGCGATACTTCACGCGCAAATATAGACTTTTCTTCGTGAGTATCGTTCGAGAAGAGTTCGATTTCTCCAGTTTCTCCCGCAATTTCGGCTAACTGCCTTGCCGTTTTAACAGTATCCTTCCTAGAATGTACAAATACCATCGCTTGCTTACCTTTTCGAAGCGCATTGCACGCTTTTTCAAAAGCAATACGAATGGTCACATTTTGGCGCTTCATAGCATTTGTCTCGGAAACTCCAATGAATACCTGCGTAAGCGGAATCGGTCTAAATGACTGGTCAAATACAAATAAGCCTTTATCTTCCACGACGCCTAAGAATAGCGCAACGTCTCTCGGATTTGGCAAAGTTGCTGATAAACCAACTATACGAATCATCGACTGCGTTTGCTCCACTTGCCTCCGCGTTCTTGCAACGAGCGTTTCAATTACCGGTCCCCGCTCATCATTCAACAAATGCACTTCATCGATTATTAGAAGTCGTAGTGTAGATGCGACTGAGACTTCACCTCCTTTCCGCGTGATTACATCCCATTTTTCTGGCGTTGTAACTATAATATGCGTTTCATCCAACTCGCGTTTTGAAAGTTGAGTATCACCAGTAAGCTCTCGACATACAATACCCAAGTCTTCAAGCCGTTTCTGAAAAGTTCGCGTGACTTCGGCAGCTAATGCCTTCATCGGGGCGACATAAACAATCTTGAAATCGTCGTGCTCCAGTAGACAGTTATTTTCCTCATCGAAATGCTTTGCGATTTCTTGCATCGCGCAAAGCATGGCTATATTTGTTTTTCCTGCTCCAGTAGGTGCACATACGAGAACGTTTTCATTCGATGTGTACGCGCACTCGAAAATCTTGGATTGAATGCGATTAAACGTCTCTATTCCTTTGAACGCAGATTGTGCCCACGTTGGAAGATATGATACAGAAACTTGCAGCTCACCGTCACCGACTGCATCGGGAACACGCGCTGGAACGTAAATTTCTTCGTAGCCATTCATGACTTTGCGAGAAGTGCCCGGTGGAAGAGCTTTTTTACCCCCATCACTACCTAAACCTAATCCACGTAAACTGTTCAAAATATCGTCTACGCTTCCAGGTACAGCTTCATTTTTGTTTGGTAACGGTAAAGCATCGTCGCAAAACGCGCCGAAACCTAGTCCAGAGTCGTTTGTAAACCACTCTAGCAAGTACTCACCGTGCCCTCCAGCTGCTCTCCGCTTATTCCTTCTTTCTTCCTTCTTGCGCAATTTTTCCATGGCTAAGTCTGTAGTCGATTTAACCGATACGGCTGATTTATTCTTTGCATAATCGTCTTGCGGTTCATCAGGATCAAAAGCTTCTTTGAGCGCTTGCAAGCGTTGTCGGATTGCATCAGCAAGTTGTCCTCTTTTTTCGCACACGCTTGCGACGAGATCAAACCCTCCGTCCCCGAGTAAATCAAATAATTCAGAAGCGCAATTTTCGTCCGACGTAGTGCTATTCAAGCAGATGCGACAAATGTTTCCACAAATATCAGTCCAACCAGCGAACGCGTCTGAATTCTGGTTGTTCTCTCTAAATCTTTCGCATTGTTCCCGGAGCCAAGCGAGAAGAGACATTGTTGCTAAGCCTTCTTGAGGCAAAGGAAACGTTTGTTGTACTGAAGAACGACCTGCTCCTAAATCCGAATCTAATTCGTAAAACGACGGTGTCTTTGCTCGTTCAAGTTCTAGTGACGCTAATTCGTTCGCTCTATCAAGACCGTTAGTCATGTTTGATAAAATCGAAGATTCCAATGATGATTTTTTCTGTCCTTTTATCTTATCCATCATACTTTCAAATTCATCCGCTCCGATGAAATATTTAGGGGCATTGAAAAGAATCTGAGAGCCGTATTCTTCTTTCGTTTCACTAATCGTTCCTTCTGTCGTATTTACCGTAACCAAATCACCGCTCTTCCTCAATAGAATTGCTGCTTCCCAAAATTCTTTCCAGCATTTCGTGGATTCACCGCTAGTATCGCTTAGCGCTCCACCTAATTGCGATTTGACAAAAACAAAAGCTTCGTATTCGTTCGTAGTACGTTTCACCTTGATCTTCCTTTTCTCAAGTTCTGGCACTTTTGCATACTCGGCATCCTTAAAATCTTCCTCTAGTTTCCAATCTATATCTAAGTTCTTTCTAACACAACCGTATAACTCTGCAGGCGCTTCGAGCAGTTCTTCCGAGGTGATTAAATCGTTCTCAATTCGTAACAACTGCGTCGCTGCATTCGCGACTGACTCGAGCAACGAAATCATCTCCTTATCAATATTATCAATCTGTACATCTTTGTTCAGAACTAATTTAGATAGTTTCAAAAGAGCGAGAGTTCTATTCTTATTCGCTTTATTCGTGGCTTGTCTAAAACTCGTCGTGAGGTTTTCATGGTCGTTGAAGTCTTCTAATGCGAACTGTTTCGCTCGCTCAATGTACGCTTTATCAACATCACGCACGTAATCATTATCATCATCATCATCATTATTATCGAGTTCTTCTTCTTGAGCTCTCAAGAACGTCGTTAAACGAGCCGGTGGTTTCCGATGAGACTCCACCATCTATTACTACTACTACCTTGTATAGGTGATTTTAAGTGCTTTTGCCTTCATCGAATTTTGATAATATTAATGTCAATAATTGTCAACAAATTCAGCTCTATAAAGGAAAAGAGATCGTATCCTCTTTTGTGTGTGTGTGTGTGTGTGTGTGTGTGTAGATATAGATATAGATTAAAGTGACGAGTATATGTCGTCAAAACTTTCCTGCAAAGCACCATCACCCTCAAAACAAAGAAGAACACGACGACGACGCTTTCTGGAATTTACTTCTTCTTCTGCCAGTCTGCATATTATTAATATTAAATATATTCAAATATTTACTCACTGTCGTAATCTTCGATCGAGAGATAGTGAAAAAGATGGGATTCTTCTCGAGAACGAGTTCAAATGCTTCGACGACGACTGATGAGAAAGAACACGATGGTGTTGTTGTTGTTGTTGATGATGATGATAATAATAATAACAATAATAATAATAATAATAATAATCCAATGAATGCTTTAGCCGAAGCAATCGAAAGAGGGAAGAACGAGAAGACGATTGATGATAGGATCAAAGTCGCGTTAGAATGCCCGTGCGTGAAACCTTTAAGAGATACGAGTTGTAAAATGGAATTCGATGGAGCGCTCGCGTGCTTCATGAAAGCAAATGAACAAACGAGAGCGAGCGATTGCGCTGATAGGTTTGTTCATTTACATCAATGCATGGTTTCACACGCTGAAGAGTTTAAAGAGTTTACGGAGGAATTGATAAAACATAAGAACGTGGAAGGGCCGGCACAAGTGTAGAGTAATATCTATTAAATTGATGTAGTTTAGGAGTTTAGTAGTAGTTATAGTCGTAGTCGTAGTATTATTAATATATCCCGCTTTTGTATTATTAGAGCGACGAATCAAGCCATTTTTGCGCCTTCGCCGAAACCGAAGCCTTTGCGGTTTTCAATTTTGCTGCCAAGAGCGCATCGGCAATCGTAAACAAACTTCCACATACATAATCGCCACTTTCGAGCGCTTTTTCAACTCTAAAGAGAACTTCCTCAATATTTGTATGGTGAAACAATTCCACGAGCGATTCACACTTCGCATTTTCTTTGGCCGAAGTTGGCAACATCGCAAGGCTCGACGCTTGCGTCGTCTTTGCGAGGTATCTCGCGATTGACGTTGCAGAAGTCAATACAAAATCACCACCTTCAATCATGGCCGGTCCTTCCACGTTTTCTGGATCCGCGAACAAAGCTTTTTGTTCCTCTGTCATATCAACCGCGATTGATTTCTTCAAAGCCACAGATTCGGGGAACTTTTTCAAAATCGATTCCAAAGCGATGGAACCAGCACATTCGCCAGCGTTGACGAAAACTGAAATAGGTCCAGCAGATGCTGCATCGTTACTGCTCGCAAACAAAGGAGCTGGTGCCGGCGAAACGGCAACCAAACGTTTTTTGTTGTCCAATTTGTTCACAAAAGGAATAAATTCAATACCGCACATCCACGGGCGCAAGGCGGGAGGCACGATCATCCCATCCGGAGTCTGCCAGTTTTCAATCAAACAGCAAAGTGTTCGCTCAGTAGCCGTTAACGTTGAGTTCAAAAGATGCACGAACGTCTTTGTTTTCTCCGGGCCTTTTTGCGGAGCGCCGTAGCGAATATCGAGTCTTCGAGATTGATAATCTGTGCAGTTCGAGCACGAGACGAGTTCTCTGTGTGTCCTAGACGATGGGAACCACGCTTCTAAGTCGAATTTCTTCGCCGCGGCGTCGTTCAATTCTCCAGAAACTATGTTCACGACGTTGTATGGTATATTCAACGATTGATAAAATGCCTCGGCATTACCAATTAAACGGTCCATTTCTTCCCACGAGGCGTTTCCTTCCGGTGTCACGGCTACAAATTGTTCAACCTTTTCGAATTGATGCACGCGAAAAATCCCGAGAGTATCTCTCCCATGACTGCCAACTTCTTTTCTGAAGCACGTAGAGTAACCCGATAAACGAATGGGCAAATCTTTCTCGTTGAGCCATAATTTTCTCAAGTACGAGCAGCACGTCTGTTCAGAAGTCGCGATGAGATACTTATCATCGCCTTCGCCGGTAACTTTATACAACTGCTCGTCAAAATCAGCTAATTGTGCGCATTCAGCCATTCTTTCTTTGCGCATAAAAAATGGTGTAGCTAACGGTGTGTGTCCTCGCGATGCTAAAAACGACAACGCGTAGTTAATCATCGCTTGGTTCAAAAGCACGCCGGCGCCTTTGAGAAAATACCCTCGTCCTCCGGCAACATCCGCCCCTTTCTCCAAATCCGCAATATCAAGCATACCAACTAAATCCACGTGATTCGGTAAATCTTCTTCCATTCTCCTCTCCCCCCACGTATTATGTACAGTATTAAACTCTTCGTCGTTGTTCACTGGTACCGAATCGTGTACGATATTCCCAATCTTTTGAAGTAACTCAGTCGTCTCAATCTCGAGTCTCTTCTCCAATTCTACAGTATCTTGCCTCGCTTGATCTACTCGTTTCACTTCTGGCATTAACTTCTCAGCTTCTTCCTTTTCCCCAGATTTCATCTTCAAAGCTACCGCTTTATTCGCCTTGTTAAACTCTGCGTTGAGTTTGTCGAGCTCAAAACGTGCCGTGCGCCATTCCGTGTCTCGTTCAATACATTGGTCAACGAGCTCGACCGATTTGTACCTACGTCTTTGTGATTCTCGCACGATTTCCTTCATTATTATTATTGATCATATTAAGAGATATATCGTTGTCAGTTCGTGTTCACGCGCGTTGTTCTTACGATTGATTTCTCTCTCTGATTCATTCGCTGTCGGCGCATGGATTGACTGATTTAAACGAAGAAGATCGAAAAGGAGAACACAAAAGAGAGAGAGAGATGAATGAATGTATGAATGTATGAACGTATGCACGCACAGGGTCGCCACCTTTATCTGGTCGTAAAATATTAATATCGAGCATTTGTTTATATTTCAGAGAAAGCGCGCGCGCGTTTTAAAGATACTTAAATTATTATAATAGTCTCATCAGCAGAATCACCTCTTTTGCTTTTTGCCTTTTTCACTGCTGCTGCTGCAAGCTGCGTTACAATTTCATAGCAGCATCAGCAGAAAACATTTTTCGTTCGTGATTATTCGAACTTTACATTTAATTTAATTCATAGAAACTAATTGATTGATTGATCGTTCGACGCACGCGCGACGACGACGAAAAGAGAGACGATACGAACCGATTACGTGAAATCGTGAAAAAGGTACAGAGTAATGTCCAGATTAACGAACTATGCGAACAGAATACCGACCACGAAGAACACGGAGCACTCAATAAAAATAGAGAAACCTTTAGAGTACGAGGGCCCGTGCCATCGCTGTAATAAACAAGGGCATAAGGCCATAAATTGTTGGAAACCGAGAGTATGCGGTAGGTGTGGCATAAATGGCCATACGGACATGAATTGTGGGAAGAAAGTGATGAACTCAAAAGAAAAGACGATGAAACAAAAGTATTTAAGCATATGTAATCGATGTGGAGAGAAGGGCGGTCATGCGAGTAAGTTCTGCCCGAACATGAAACGGTGCAAGATATGTACGGAGACGCACGATACAGTCGAATGTCCAAGGAACGGGGGCAGTTTTTTTAGCAAGAGGAGAAGGGAGAAGAACGAACAGATGGATTTTGCTAGACAGAGAGCGTTAGTCGTTTCCTCTGCTGAAGAAGAAATGATATCGGCGAATTTGACGACGGCGATTAGTAATAGTAATAATATAATCGAAAACGAACAAGAAGACGAATTGAAGAAGAAAAAGATAGTGAAGAAGATTCGAGTGAAACGACTGGTGAATAATAACAAAGAAGAAGAAGTAGTAGTAGAAGTAGAGGAAGATAGAGTTGCGAAGCGATCGAAGTTCGAAGAAGCAAAGGAGACGAACACTTGTTTGCCACTCGTCGATTACGCATCTTCCTCTGAAGAATAGATTAGATTAAAAGGATTTAGCATCCGAAATAAACAAAAAGTTTTTAATAATAGTACGTCTGTCGTCGTGTACTATATGCATACATATAAAGACAGAGAAACGAGTCCATGCGAAGATTGCTATTGGCATACACACATTTGTATATCTAACTAATTTTATTAAAACCCGTTCGTGTTCTCGAACACGTCGCGTCCGATCGCGTACACCTAATTATTTCATATCATCATTCTTTTACACGGCCATGAGTTCACCAAAAGCGCGCATGAACACGACTGATCCAAAAAAGATCGCAGCCGATCGAAGTAGTTCTATGTTTGATCTTCTTAAATTTGGGTCACCATTGAATTCGCGCTCTATGAGGTCTTTTACGCCCATTATTATCTCTTTACTATTGATTAATAGGAGAGGAGCGTATAGGGAAATATCACGAATTAAGGTTTCTCACTACTTTCTCGTTTCCCTTGTTTTTGTTTTTGCTGCTTGATGGGAGGAAAAGAAGAAACTCCAAAACATTGTGGTGAGAGCGTGAGACGACGCACACATGCGACGAGAAGAAGAAGAAGAAGAAGAAGAAGAAGAAGAGATACGAGTAAACACTAGTACAAATACTGCTATTAAAGAAGAAAACGACGACGGTGATGATCAAAAATTATTCTCAGAAACGCTCTTGACCGATTTCATAAATCCAACGGAGATAAATAAAATAAAAATTGCACAGAACGAAATCATTTCAACGTTGAAACTGACGACTGATACCGTCGATTTGTTCAACGAAGAATCTTTTGAAAAAGAGGATGTAACGATGAGGAAATTAGAAGAAGCTAACGAGAGTTTGAGGAAAATCGCGGATGATTTAAAGGCTATACATGCGATTACGAATAAAGTTAAACGAGGGTGTTCAAAATAGTTAGGTGTTTATTAGAGTAGATTTTAGCGAAGTGATGATTTCATACCATCAGTAGAGTATTTAGTAATGTAATCATAGATGTATATTTTACTGTTTGTAGACAACGCAATTGCGACCTTCAAAGTTGAGAAATGAGACTTTGATTCTATTATCTTTATCTAATAAATATTGTACAAACTCTTTTTGCGATGTGACTACGTTGCCGTCGCGCGTTTTCCGATTCGGAAACATCGACGGGAACACGCAACAAGGAACAACAGCAAATGGTTTATTCAACTCTAACGCTGCATCGACTATACATTCAGTCGCTTGGTCTGAATGTAATCCAACTAACACACATGCAGATTCAAGCTTATTGCGCGTGCGTTCGTTTACGCCCCAGAATTCTTCTCTTATATGCTCAAACGAAGTTTTACTAGTTTCCACGTTCGCACGATCATCATCTAAACCTTCTAAAATACTCTCGGGAACGTGAACGGCGGGCTTCTTTGGGAAAATTTCCAGCGGCTTTTGTGCGTCGTATTTTTTCTCGTAATACGTCTCAAAATCAGGATTTTCTATATCTCCGTCGCTTCCTAAGTTCGTGTAAGCCAAAACACGTTTTTCGTGCTGTCTCAATCGCTCCTTCTCTTCCTCTTTAGCGACGAGTAGCCAGTTTTCTAATCGTATCCATTTCTCTATGGCATCGGCATTTGCATTAATATTAATATTACCAGTATCTACCTTGTCTTCGCTTCTATCACTATTACTACTACTACTACTCCACGCGCGACGACGTGCGTTTTTTATCTTACCCTGTATCTTTGTCAACGCAATAGATCTAGGCTCCCACAAAATTACTGAACGCCTTTTCTCAATATTTAATTCATAAGAGAGAATTCCTGATCCGCCGGCAATATCTACGAAGGTTTTTGCATTTGGAAACGTCTCGCATAAAAATGTCGCGAATAGTCTCTCGGCTTCTGCTTTTTTTAATTTATTCTTCGTTGGATGTTGTTGTTCGTCGTCGTCGTCGTCGTCGTCGTTTTCATTGCCTGTATAGGCTGTTTTCTTTGCATATAATTTACCTCTCTTTGCAGCCTTGACTCTGCTTTGTTTTATTCGCTCTAAAACATCTTCGTCCGCGTAATGCATCTTCGCGCAGAACGGGTCGTTGCACTCGCTCCCTGCAATAAATGTCCTACACACGGCAGTAGAAGTTGGCATTATAAGCCGATTCGTTCTATTATTGCTTTCTCGAAGAAACGGTTGCGCGTTGACGATGTTCTTCGCATCCGCCTTCTCTATAACTTTAAATTCAGTCGTTTCCAAGTAAGTCCCTTCTCTCGCTTTACCGGCGTCCAATTCTGCTCTGCTCTTATCGCATACATGACCAGTGAATGAAATAATCGCGCCAGGCCTAACGAGCTTCGAAACGTTCAGTTCTAACATCTTCAAGTAATAAATATGATTACTCTTCACGTCTATCACATCGACAAAATGTAGCTTCTTGCTCAACGAAGCTCTCCTCGATACCGTTCCAACGCCTGATAGGAGGAACGCGCGTTCAGCAGTGACAGTCGCTTCTTCGTCAAAATGTTCAGCATCGTCATTAAAAGAGGAAGAAAAAGATCGTTCTCTCGTACGATAAATAAACCGAGTCAGCGATGATCGTTTCTGCGTCCTCGTCGTCGTGACTACTCGTGTGGCCATCATCATCATCATCATCACACGCGCACGATGACCGATGACGATGGCGAGCGCAAAGTGCACCTATTTAAAGGATGCGCTGTCGTCGCCGATGGTATATCTTCTGCCGATGCTCGATTTTTGCTGCTTATGCAGAGCTGATGCTGCCGTGAATATATAATAAGCTCTCCTATTTATTAGCATACAATTATCAGTTTTACAGCTAATGCATGCGTGCTGGCTTTATCTGCCTAATAATAACGCTGCAGAGCCGATTATGGCGCAGCAAAGAGCCAAAAAGCCACATAAAAAGAGACGTGCTTTACTTACTACGAGTGAGCCGCCTTAAATAATATACACATATTTGATCAAAATAACAAACCATGGAGAATTAATAAGGATTCTTAATCCGATTTAATGGATTCTGTTTCTCTTGAAACCCTAAATATATTCTACAGCCAAAAAGTGGGGCGGCTGTGCGCTCGGCACAAAATAAACTCATTCGAGCACGGAGCGCTCTGTATCATATGGTAAGAGAGTAATCAGTTAATTCATTCTGTGAATGAATGAATGAATAATGTTTTGAGATCATTCGTGGTCATCATCATCATCATCTTCGTTTGGTGGTTTTTTATTTATTAGTATTTGTTATTTATTAGTATTCATTCGCTGACACGAAGATCTCTCTCTCTTTCCCTCGCTCTCTTATGTCATCATCGTCGTCATCATCATCATCATCATCGTCACCATCATCGTTTCATCGATAGGCCAAGAAAGGAATTCATCCTTTACTGCGTCAAATTCAATACGTCGGCACGCACGGACAAACCTATCAAATTTGGTCCACAGTGAAACAACACAACGGAAGGTACTTTCTATCGCAAGATCAATACACGCACCCTGCTTGGACTGGGATAAAACCGAAATCTGCGGCGACTGGGCAAGCCGCGAAGTTCAAGAGAAGAGGTTTTGATTTCTTGAGCCAGTTTGGTAGTACTGGGACGACGACGACTGTTTTGAAGAAAACGGAACAACAACAACAACAACAACAACAACAAGCTATTAGTGCTCCTGCTACCGCAAAGACTGCAGCAGCGACGAAGACTGCAGCAGCGACGAAGACTGCACCAACGACGAAGACTGCAGCAGCGACAAAGACTGCAGCAGCGACAAAGACAACACAAAAGAAGTAAAATATTCTCTTTGTAATAACGATGATGGCATTTTTACAAGGAACATCTTCTTCTCCTTCGACTTGTACTCAACGACAATTTAGTAGAAAAGTAATTAATAATAATAATAATAATAATAATAATAATAATAATAATAATAATAATAATAATAATAATAATAATAATAATAATAATAATAATAATAATAATGGAAAAGCATCGAAGAGACAAAAACGAGGAAGATTAAATAGCTTTATTCAAACATCAGCAGCTGCGAAAAAGAAGGACGAGAACGGCGATGACGAAGTACCGGATCCAAACGCGTGGATGGCAAACGCGAGGAAAGATACAGAACGTCGAGCAATGCAGTTCCGCAAAGCTCGACCAGATCAAGATGTTTCCGATAAATCAAAGCGCGAACCGCGAAGGTATTCTCGAGCCGGTCGCGATTTGGATAAAATTAGAACGGCACTATCGCGAGGTTGGATTTTAGACGAAGAGAGTGGAGAATACGTTAAACCAGAATCATCCGTAGGAGACTTTGAAACAACATCTTCCGTTTCTGAAGCTGGCGTTACTTCTGTAGATATTCTGGGCGGTATTTGGCAACCAGATTTAGTGTCCTCGAAAGAATGGAAAGACCAATGGACTATGACTCAAGACGAATGGAAAGCTATTCAAGCCGAATGCAAGCAAGCAGTGTTTCCAGTTGATTGCTTGAAAATATTCGAAAGCGGTGGTTTACGTCGTATATCTCCTAATATTGCTGGGAAAATGCTTGAAATTCTCGGTAAAAAATATCAAAGTTCTGGTATGGATCGATTTGAACGCGCTGGAATTCGTAGAGACCCACGATTTGCACATTTAGTTGGTTTGGCAGTCGCCACCGCGCGTCAAAATTCAGACGAGTTTAATATATCTAGTATTTGCAGCGCAATTTGGGGCCTTGCCGTTATTTCAGGTGAAGCTGCGAATGCGGCCGAAATGGAAGTATTGTCAAATCGAGCAACTCGATCGGTAATGGAGATGTCAGCAAGTAATGTAGCGAATGTCGCGTGGGCTTTAGCATCTGTTCGACATTCAAACGAAGGTTTATGGCTGGCATTTAATGAATACGCCGAGCAAAAAGGGTTTAAAGGTATCGACGTGTTTAAGCTTACAGCTCTTTGCTGGGCAACGTCACATCTGCAAATGAGCGGTGAAGGAATCGTGAAGGGAATATCGAAATGGATGTCATACGTTCCAGAAACGACAACGAGCGCAGAGAAGGAATACGGGATGAAATATCAAACAGGAAAGGTGGGTGTTAAACAACTCTGTACGTTGAGTTGGTCGCTCGCGACGCTTCGCGATGATGTTGGATTAAACTCAGAACTTTTTAAAAGCGTTTGGGGTCATATTTGTTCCGAAGACGGCGTCAAGAAATTCTTGGAAGATGATGAAGTTCGCGGAAGAGATCTAAATCAGCTTTATCAAACAGCTCTCGCCATATCCAGTTCAAAAAATACCACTGGCCTTCCAAGTCTTCCAGACTTGTTAATGGAAAAGTGCGCAAACGCTTGGACAGAGCAGCGACGACCGCCTGTTATTTCTTGGTTTCAAAGAGACGTCTCGGCAATCCTTTCTTATATGGGAGAAAGATATGAAGAAGAGGCAATTGTTGCCGGGTATCGTGTAGATGTTTTGCTAGAATCTATCGGTGTTGTACTCGAAGTTGATGGACCTTCGCATTTCTCGCGGAACGTTAAAAATCACGCTCTAGGACAAACAATGTTAAAACGGAGTTTACTGAGCTCGGCTGGGTATAAAGTGTTTCCAATTGCCGTGACAGAATGGGATATGTTGTTCAACGTCGAAGAAAAATCGGATTACATTCGGTCGGCGTTAGATGCTCTCGCGAATGGAGAAGAGATTCCAGAGATAAAACCGACGGAGGACTTTTTCGTTCAAAGAGAAGACAAAAATGAAGGAGACAACAGGGGTGGCACGGGCTGGAATAGACGTCCAACGAGCACAATGGGAAGCCCATCTAGTAAAAAATAGATTTTTCTATATAGTGGTTATTTGAAAAGACTAAATTTTATTCTCCAGCTTTCCCACCTCCGCTAACAGATCGCGGTGAATCTGGAGCTTTAGGTTGACTCCTTGTTAAGGATAACGACATTGAACGCAATGAAGGAAGCGGGAGAATTTTGAAAGATGAACCCGGTTCTCGCATCTTTAATTTATTCCAATCAATCCATGTTCGTTTTGTCAATTCTTTTTCGATGTTCTCGAAACTCGCAGTTACGCCTTCTAAATCAGGATAACTTACTCGCAGGCAAGTCAAAAGACGTTCAGGTAGTTCTTTTTCGTCCTCACCCTGAATAACTATGCCAATATCTAAAATCAAGTATTTAAAGTATGCATGGCACGTGCGCAAAGAATTTGTCGCCAAAGGTTTGAAATTGTGACCATCTATGTCCACTTCAAAACATCCCCCTCTTTTCGTAAAATTACCAGTCCTATCCGTCATGAATGGTCTCCCGTTTCCTTTCGAAAGCGCCATCCGCACTGGCCACGGTAGTTCATGCTGACCGCCCTTCACCATTACCACTACTTTTGTCTTTTGTCTCGGGATCCACGAATGTGGCGGTGGATCGAACCCATCCTTCCCATCTTCACCCTCGATATACCTTAACAACAAAGATAACTCTGGCGGTAAATCTTTCCAATCTTTAGTGTTTTCGAAAGCCTCTCGCGCCCAATCTGCGAGCGTGCATACCATGCACACTTGATGCCCTTGACCATCCGGCGCGACTTTCGCCAACTTGCCAAATACCCCTGTATCTGGCGCATAATCCGGTATCATCACATTTACAATCAATACCGTCGGTACGCGGTTTCGAATTAACTCACCAACTTTCTTTCCGAAAACTTTCTCGTGCACATCTATCACTTTCTTCTCGCTTCGAAAGACTAAAAGCTGTTTTACTTCGTACGACGAAGGTTGACTTCTGAACTTCTTCTTATCTCGTTTATAATTCTTCCCCCTTAACTGAAAACTCGCGGCATTCCCAGCGTTCCCGGACCACGTAGATGGTTTCCCCATTAACGGTTCGTTCACAGGTGTATCATATCTTGGAATCGAACTGCCTTTCATTGAAGTATCTCCAGACGTGTTTCCTAAAATCGGATGCAAATGATGTGCATATGGCTTGAACGATTCGTTCCTGTCTTCAACTGCGTAATCGGGGGCACTAATACCATCATCAGCGTCGTGGAATGATTCACCACCAGCACCACCATCGTTTGTCATCGATGCGCGTCCAAACGATGTTAGTTTCTTCTTCTTCTTCTTCTTCAAAGCTTTGTTTGACTCAATATCCGTTTTCGTGTTATTATTCTCCGACGACGATGATTGAGAGTTCTTGCCGTTTTTCTTCGTTTGTTTATTATTATTGTCGTTATCGCCGCCGCCGCCGCCGAAACATCCGCAGCACCCAGTAGGAGCTCGCTCTATCCCCTCATCGACCATTTGTTTTAGTGTATTCTTATTAAGCGCGCGTGAATAATTGAAGAGAGCGGAAGATTTTTTATTGATGCGATGATGAGAAAATTTGGGGATTAGGGAATTCTATGCTTTTAAATGGGGGAAATATTCCATCTCCACGAAGCGAGTTACCCCTCTCTCTGTTGTCATAATGATTACAAGCCTATACACGTAAGCCATATCGAAGCTTTCTATGGGCCTATTTTTAAGTGCGAATCATAAAACACACTTTTAAATGATGAAGTCGCCGAAGTCGTCGAAAGTCGCCGAAGTCGATAAACTCGTCAAAGGTCGTCGAAAATCGTCGAAAATCGATAAAATCGATAAAATCGCTCCATCAGATTTACGCTTAAGCAGCTCGTTGTCGTTCGACCGCGACTTGTAATGGTTCAAAAAAGTTTCCATAACATCCACGTATATCTCTATCCATGGTTAGACCACAAGTAGCACACGTAACCGTCTTCTGACTCAGTCGTAAATTATCTTCGGTTCGTCCGCAAAGCACGCACGTTTTGCTCGTTCCTCGCTCACCGAAACCAAAAATCAACTTTTTCTGCTCGCTTCGCAACGCGACTTGTTTCAAACGATCAACAAATAAACCTGGACTCTGCAAATACATGTTTCTTCGCGCGGTACTTCCCATACTGTTATCGATTTTCGATTCGTGAGCAATTTGCTGCACTCGTAGTGGATTAACAATAACGACATCGAAATTATCGAAAAGACGTTTACCGGCTTTGTAGTGCTCATGATGCACATAATTATGCAAGTGCACGCGCAACTTTGACAATTTCTTCTTCAATCGTTTCGTCGTATTTCGATACTGCGTATGTGTACGTTCCCAATGCCCTAAATGCTTAGGGTCCGTAGCAATGATGTGCGCTCTCGCTTTTAAAAAGTCTCGTTTATCGATGCGAGACTCCAAAGATTCAATCTTTACTTCCTTTCCTAAAACAACAGCTCGAAAATCAAGTCGAACATTGTCATTT